>Ga0074046_10000059_pt1 | contig 90512 bp, 65 predicted proteins | sample BogForMeECP23OM3_FD_94441 | JGI IMG/M metagenome (GOLD analysis project Ga0074046, IMG submission 94441) | Bog forest soil microbial communities from Calvert Island, British Columbia, Canada - Bog Forest MetaG ECP23OM3 | ecosystem: Environmental > Terrestrial > Soil > Wetlands ... | reverse complement strand
GGTTTGGGACCGCGAAAGCGGTGATCGCATCAAGGGCTGTGACGGTGCATGTCTCCACGCTGTTGGCTCCCTCGCAGGAGTTGGCGGCTAGAGCATAACCAATGTCACAGCCTTTACCTTTTTGTCGTGTTTCCGTTCTTCTCAGCGCGACAAGTTCTCAGGATCCCCTCCCGAATTATTCCTAGGCCCCATTTTCAACAAGACTTGTGCATAACCGTTTGAAATGGGACCTGACCCGCACTGCCCACGCGCACCTGAGCGGTATGCACAAGAACTGATTCACAGCCCTCCACGCGAGGGTGTGAGATGTGTGGAGCGGGACAGGCGATTGGTTGTTGCCCATGCTGTGCAACAACTACGACAACCGTCAGCGGGTTTATCGCCTTTTGCGTGCTTCGTATAGGGCACCCAAAAGCGACGCACGCCTAGTTCCACACGCGCCACGGTGTCAACTCTGCCCAAATAGTGCTTCCTCGATCAATTCGCAAAGAATGTGTCCGGTTAAGATGTGCGCTTCTTGGATACGAGGCGTTTGATCGCTGGGAATGCAGATGCAGTGATCGACCGCGCTACACATCTTCCCACCGGTTTTCCCGGTGAGACCTACTGTGACTAGCTTCATGCCGTGGGCCGCGTTCACGGCTCGTAGCACGTTGGGGGAGTTTCCGCTGGTGCTGATGGCAAAGGCTACGTCGCCGGGACTGCCCATCCCCTGGACCTGGCGCGCGAACACGTCGTCAAAAGAATAATCGTTGCCGATCGCGGTTAGGACGGAGGAATTGGTAGTCAGCGCCCAGCCTGAAAGGCTTCTGCGTTCTTTCAGAAACCGTCCACTCAGCTCCGCGGCCAGGTGCTGGGCGTCCGCTGCACTGCCGCCGTTGCCAAAGAACAGGATCTTGTTTCCGGAGCGCAGGCACTTCGTCATTGCGTCCGCTACCTTGACCACGGCGCTCAAGTACGCTTTAGACTCCAGCAGACTCTGCGTCACCGACGCGCAGTCGCGAATTCTGGCGACCGCCAGAGACGCCGCCGTATCAGCCTTCATAGAACCTCTCCGGCCCAGCATGGACCTTTACGAGGTCGCACTGGGTTGGGCCTCGCTGTCCTGTAATGCGTTCCGCAATGGCTCCCCCGGGCCATATTCGAAATTGATCCTCTCCTGCTCGACCACCAGCGGCCGCTTCTGCACCAGGGTATGGATGGTGCCGATGTATTCCCCAATGATGCCCATAAACAGCATTTGGATCGACATGAAGAAAAATACGCCGATGACCAACGGGGCGATGCCCACCGAGAAGCGGCTCCAAAAGATTAGTTTGTAAACGAGGTATGCCAGCGACACCAGAACCGACAGGAGTGCGCCCAGAAAACCGGAAAAGGTTACCAGCCGCAGCGGAACCTTGGACAGGTTTGTGATCCCGAGCATCGCCATGTCATAGAGCGAATAGAAATTGTTCTTGGTGATTCCGCGTTTGCGCACGGGCTGATGGTACGGAATATCGAAATGCCGAAACCCAGCCTCCGCGATCATGCCTCGAAAGTACGGGTACGGATCATCGAAGTTCTTTATGACCTCCACTACCTGGCGGTCATACAGGCCAAACCCGGTATAGTTCTCGTAGGTTTCTACTCCAGAAAGACGGTTCACCAGCCGATAATATTGCTTGCGAATCCAGAACATCAGTCTGTGTTCATCACTGGTCGACTTTACGGTGATCACGACTGGGTATCCTTCTTCCCACTTGCGGACGAGGTCCACGATCATCTCCGGCGGGTCTTGCAGGTCCGCCACAATGCCGATCACCGCGTCTCCGCTTGCCTGATACAAAGCGTGCATTGGCGACCTTATGGTGCCAAAGTTTCGCGTATTGCGGATCACCTTGACGTTCCTGTCCGCGGCGGCGATGGCCTTGAGTTCACCCAAAGTGTTGTCGGTCGACGCATTGTCGATAAAGATGTGCTCGTACTTGTAGTCGCCGGCGGCGGCGACGGCAGCGCGCACTCGGAGGTACACTTCGCGCACGTTGGCCTCTTCGTTATAACAGGGCGTGAGGATCGTCAGTGTCTTAGGCATGGGTTGCAGCTAGCCACGTTTCAGCCGGTGTTTGGGAATGGCATAGCAAACCCCCTCCCAACACTCTTCCGCGTAGCGCCGTAAGAATACATGGTACTCGGGTGCAATCGAGTGGATGAGATTCGGTATCTGCCAAAGGTGCTCGCTTCGGTGATAGGTGCAGATCGCGAGCACAGGCTGATGAAGTCGTAACAATTCACTCGCCCCGGCAAGCGCTTCTGGTTCCGCGCTTTCGATGTCCATTTTGATGTACGTCGGTAACAGAGGCCACTCGATGTCATCCAAGCGTCGGCACTCGATCGCCGATCCCGCATCGGATTTCACGTTCTCGGCCGTGACGTGTGAGGAAGCAGAACTATTGAAAGCAAAGGAGACTGGGCCACTGGTGTTCCCGACGGCATAGGGCATTACCGTAACGCGATCGCTGATTCCCATTGCTTTCATGTTGGAGGCTAATGCCTCCCGGTTTACCGGATCGGGCTCGAAAGCGAAAGCATGACGAAACTTGCCACCCCAGTGACCATTGAAGCTCCGGATGCTGTCGCCGTCAAAGCTGCCGCAATCGACGAACACTTCGTCGGAAACGGGCGAGAGTAAATCTCCGGGAAAGTACGTATCATTCGCGTCCAGTTGTGGTGACAACGCCGAAAAGTCAAGCCAGTACCGCCAGAGCAGCTGTTCGCGCAGTTCGCGCTTCGAGAGTTCATCCCCCAACGTGGCGTAACATCGTCGGATGCTGTGGCACTGTTCTCGAAATCTGTGGGGCAGTTCGAGTCCACATTGCGGAATGAAAATGTCGGCGTACTTCCAGAGGAGTGGGGCACAAGCCACCACCCGCTGACACCCTAACGATGCCAGCTGGCGACGAACTGAAGAGCCTTGATAGATGGTGACGACAAAGCATGCGGTCTTGCCGTGCCGTTCCGCTGCTTCGGTGGGAGAAAGCACGGGAAGTCCCATAACCTGATGGCGCCAAAGATCGCGATTGTTGTCGCCAAACGCCAGCGGCTCAACTCCTGCTTGGCGCAGTCCGGCGAGGACACTCTTGCCCAGCGGACCAGCGCCAAATAACACCAACCTTTCGCCAAGGGGGCTCGCGAGGTCGTCGAAGGCACTGCGCTCACGTGCCCGCACCTTGTCAGGCGGTTCCAGTTCGATCTGTCGCAAGATACTCTCAAGTTGCTCCACGTCGTTGCCTGCGGGCGCCTGGGTTGGGGTCACTTGCTCGCTCCAATTTTGTTTCCTTCGTCGAACCTCAACGATTCCACGTCGATCCCTTCGTGCCGCTCATACCAGGCATAAAGGTCCCTGATCGCGGCCTCTAAATCCCAAAACTGATATCCGCCCATTTCCGTCAGCATACGCGAGTTGTCCGCCGAGTATTCGGGCCCCTTGCCCTCAGTCAGGACCGACACATCAGGGTTGCGCCCCGAGACCCGCGCAATCACTCGGGCTAATTCGGTCAGCGCCACGGGCCGACCGCTACAGACGTTGTATGCCTTGTGGCGGGCGTTATTCTCGATGAACCACATCGTCAGCTTGACCAGGTCTTTGATGTACAGGTAATCGAACACGATATCCTGCCGCAGCACAATCGGCAATCCTTTCAGCGCCCGGCAACAGGCGTTGGAAATGAAACGCACCGTGTAATCCTCGTACCGTCCGAAAACGGCAAACAGGCGCAGCTCCACCAGCCGCTCGGAGCGCTCGATATACTTGGCGCAAATGTACTTCGAGAACCCATAGGGATCGGTGGGAACGCGAGTGTCGAAATATACTTCTTTCACTTTCGCCGGCAGCCCGGTCTTGTCATACTCGGCGCCGGAGCCGAAGTGGATCATTTTCCCGAACCGTCCTTCATTGCGCACGAGATTGAAAAACATACGGCAATTGCGGTCGAGCAGGTCCGGAGGAGCAGCCACGCGCCGATTCGACCGCGCGGCCGCAGCATGCACGATCACGTCAAAACTGTGCGCGCTGAGGTATTCGCGCACCGCCTGCGCGTTTAGCAAATCCAGTTCGGCCGAGGATGGCGCCAACACCTGGTACGTGGAGGCAAGTTGCTCCGCCAGATTTCGTCCGATAAATCCCGAGCCGCCGGTGATGAGTATGCGCATTAGGCAGGCGTCCGGAAGGAAAAGTTTTTATGCCCCAAGAAGTTGTAAACCACCACAAAGACAGTCAGAAAAGCGCCGGCAATGTAAGGAGCCTCGGCAAAAAAGCGGGTGTTATGCCGGATCAGGAACACGAGCACGGGGAGCGCGATCAGGCCGAAAGCAATGCCACCGCTGTACACCGCGACGCAGCGCATCCATTCGCGCAGGTAATTGCCCTTAGTCTTGAACACGAACCATTTATAGCCGAAGTAGGCAACGGTGATGTTTAACAGGCTGGAGAGCAAGGAAGCCCAGATGTAACTGTGAGGCACAATGGGATTCAGAACCGCCGTAAACAGCGCGAACATGCCGTACCCGAACAAGGTATTCCAGACGCCCACCAAAAGGTAGCGCCCGAACTGCCCGGGCGGGATGTGCCCCGTGATTTCCGCGCTCCACTTGTTGGCAAGATCTGAGAGGCTCATATCGGCACACGGGCAGAGTGCCCCACGAATATTGAAAGCATGCTTAGGCCGCGCTCCTCAGCCGATTCGCCGGAACGGCATAGCATACCAACTGCCATCCATCGACGTCATGCGGGCGCAAGAACAAACGGTAGTCTTCCACCAGTGTGTGGATGAAGAGCGGAATGCGCCACAGATCATCTTGCTTGTGGTAAACGCAGATGGAAAGAATCGGGCGGTGTGTCTGGATCGAGCGTCGCGCGCCCTCAAGCGCGTCGAGCTCGGCCCCTTCGATATCCATCTTGATGAAAGTGGGACCGGCTTCCGTCGCTAAGTCATCAATCGGAACGCACTCGACTACGACATTGCCTTCGGCTGCAAGCTTGGCGCCTTCGCCGCCGCCCGCCTGAAAGCGCAGTTGGCCGCGTTTGGCGCCCACGGCGACATTCAGCGCGTCAATCCTGGACGCGACGGGCGCCTCCAAAGTACCAATCCACTTCGTAAGACGATCGAAATTTTCGGGGTCTGCCTCGATCGCAACGATTCTGGAGAAGGCGGGATTTCTGCGGATCACCTGTTCAGCCGTGTCTCCGGTGTAGGCGCCGCAATCCACAAAGACTTCGTGGTCTTTGATCCGATACAGGCTATCCAGGAAATAGGATTCTTCCTTGACCGGAGGTCCGAGGGCGTCCAGCTCGCCGAGCGCACGCCATTTCACGTGGTTCAGATATTCCCGGCGCGAGCAGTCATCGGCCCACAGGGATGCCGCCTTTCGCACCTCGGCCGCTTGTTCGTACAGCTTGTGGGGTAGATCCTGGCAGAAATCGGGTAACAATCGGCCGGCGAACTTCCAGCGTAATGATGCTGTGGACTCGACGCGGGTGCATCCCATACCTTCCAGCATCGCTCGGCTCTCAGGGTAAAAGTGCCCCAGCGACCATATGGTGACCAGGAACGTTGCCGACGCTCCATACCGCGCTGCCGCATCCTTGGGCGACAAGACCGGAACTCCGTCAACATGCGATCCCCACTTGGACTGGCTGTTGTCGGCAAAGGCCAGCGGCTCCACGCCAATGCTGCGGACGCATTGCAAAACTTTGCGCCCCAGGTTCCCGGCTCCGAAAAGCACTAGACGGTTTCCGCAGCCCGTCAGCAGTGTGTCAAAAGCCGATTTCTCGCGCTCCCGCACGCGACTCAAAGGCTCACTGAGTACGCGATCAAGTTCGATCAGGTAATCGTCTGTCTTTGTTCTTGTCACCGTCATTCGCTCACCGGCTCCACGATCATGTTCTGAGCAAACTCCAGACTCATATATTTGACACAAGATGCTATAGTAGAAGATAGGTTGGAGCCCAGTGAGGCTACGCCGAAGTTAACCATAAGTTCTTTTAAATCTAGATTTTGAGCGACTTAGTAAGTCCAACTCCTTGATTCTAAAGGTAAAGCCATAAAGAAAGTGCCAATAACTCCTTTGTTATGAATACTTTGTAAGTTAACTCCTTTAGAACCAAAGACCTGGCTGAAATTCTCCCCTAAGTCTATGATTTTAGTAGACCGGGGGGAGGGGGGTACCCCCACCTGTACCAACTAGTAAACATAGTCGAAATAATATCCGATCTCAGGCTAAGGTCTATAGCAATCATTTGCTCACCGGTTCCACGATCATGTTCTCGGCGAACTCATCGCGATCCAGGAATGGCCACAGATCTTCCAGCGGTTTGGAAAGAAATGAGCCGTCGGGACGCTGAATCGAGGTTACGCGCGGAGCCCGGATCTCATCGGGAATGACGTGCACGTCGCAAAGTACCGGTCCACGCCCGCGCAGAACGCGTCTGACAGCGCCGCGCAAATCCGATTGATCTTCGATAACCGCAGTCTTCAGCCCGTAGGCACGAGCGACCTTACGATAGTCGGGGATCGACACCCCAGTTTCCGGACTGCATCCGATGTTGGGCCCGCCGAAGTAGTTGGTCTGACTGGCCCGAATCGATGCGTATCCCTGGTTGTTGAGAACGAAAAGCTTGATCGGCAGTTGAAGGTGCGCGATGGTGGCCAACTCCTGAATGTTGAGCTGAAGCCCACCGTCACCGTCGACGCAGATCGTCTTCCGTTTGCCACTGCCGAGACACACACCGATACTGGCGGGGAGACCGTACCCCATCGCCCCCAGTCCCGCCGTGTGAAATACCCGGCGCCCTTTTCGCGCCCGGTACGCCAGCAGGAAAACTTCAATGGCGCTCCCCGAGCTTCCGGAGACGACGCGGTCGTTAGGTCCGACTTCCTGCCCGACAACCTCCGCCAGATGGTACACACTGACCAGTCCCGGAGCGCGGTGTTCGGCCAAAACGATGGGATAACGGGCCTTCCAGTCCTGGCACCGCTTGATCCACGCGCTGCGATCCTTGTTCTTGTCCAGTACAGAGCCGGCTTGCTGGAACATTTGGTCAACAAAGGTCCGAGCATCGGCGCAGATCGGGTTGTCGATAGCGCCTTCCAGCTTGCGCAACTCTGCCGGATCGATATCGACGACATTTTTATAAGCTCCGCGCGCAAACTGGTGAGGATCCCAACCCATCAGAGGCGGGTCAAGACGCGTTCCGATCACCAGGACGAAATCGGCATTTTGCAAGGCAAAATTCGCGCCACGAGATGCGACCGTGCCGGGACGGCCGACGAATAGCGGATCGTCGTCGTCCAACAAGTCCATGGCCAGCCAGGTCAGGCCGACGGGGACATTCAAAACACGCACCAGTTTCTCAAACGCCGACGCCGCGCCGGAAACTCGAACCCCATTCCCAGCGAAGATGAATGGCCGCTCAGCCCGGTTCAGCCGATCAAGCACATTGCGAACTTTGGTAGCTAAGTCGTCTTGATCGCGCGATGGCGACTCGGCAGGGTCAAAGCCGCGCATGGCATCGTGCTCAATCGGAGCAGCCTGGACGTCAATAGGAATATCGACCCAAACCGGACCGGGCCTTCCAGTTCGAGCCAGGTGTACCGCCTTTTCGAGATGGTGGCGGATGCTTTGCGGATCATCGATGGTCACTGCGTATTTCGTGATCGGTTTGACCAGAGAAACAATATCTACTTCTTGACTGCCGCGCTGGCGCACTCCGAGAGGCGTGCCATCCGGACGGTACATCCGGTCGGCGCGTTTCACCTGCCCTGAGATGACGAGCATGGGAGTCGAATCCAGCCAAGCGCCGACCACGCCGGTGATCGCATTGGTGCCGCCCGGGCCAGTCGTTACCAGGGCAACGCCCAGATTGTTGGTAGCCTTCGAATAATTCTCCGCGGCGATCGCGCTCGCTTGTTCGTGGTGGTTGCAGACGAAGGTCAAATCGCTGCACCGGGCCAGAGCATCGTTCAAATGCATGGCCCCGCCGCCCGTCAGAAGGAAAACGTGCTTCACGCCCTGCTGGGCGACGAAGCTCATGACATAGTCAGCGAGTCTCATGCTCTCCTAGCGAAGCGGCTTTGCCCTTTTGGTAGACGCGAGCAGGATGTCCACAACCTCTCGCACGGCACCGTTGCCGCCGGCGAGTTTGGTGACCAACTGGCAACGTTCTTGGATAGAAGGGCGCGCATCCGCAGGGCAGGCGCTGAGGCCAACGATGCTGAGCGCGGGTAAATCGTTCACATCGTCCCCAATGAAGCAAATCTCTTGCAGGCGCAACCCGTGCCGTTCGGAGAACGCGCGCAACGCGGCAGCTTTGTCCTTGCAGTCCTTGTGAACATCGCTGATGCCAAGCTTAGTGGCTAACCGGTCGACCAGCGGGCTGTTTTCGCCCGACATCAAAGCAATTACCATTCCCGATTTTCGCGCCAGCGACAGGCCCATGATGTCGGCAAAGTGAAACCGCTTCCATTCTTCGCCATTTGGCCCCCACCACACCCCGCCATCGGTGAGCACTCCATCGACATCCATCGCGATGGCCTTGATCTTCGACGCGATCTTCGGCACGATCTTGGCCACTATGCTGCACCCACGCGCCGCAGTTTCTTGATGATTGGTTGCTCGCGCTCCAGTACTCGCTTGACGCCATCACCCATCGATTTCTCGATCAAGCGGATGTCTCGAACCAGGCGCGTGATGCCATTCGGTTCCAGCGACGCGGCGTGGTCGGAACCCCACATGGAGCGATCGAGCGTGATGTGCCGCTCGATCATGCAGGCGCCGAGCACCGCGGCCGCGACGCTCGAGGGCAACCCGGTTTCGTGGCCGGAGTAGCCGACCGGCACGCCATAGCGATCTCTCAGCACATCGATGACCCGCAGGTTCAATTCTTCGTAGTAGGCGGGATAGGTACTGCAAGCATGCAGAATGGCGAGATCCTGCTTGCCCAGAACTTCCACCGCATGATCGATCTCTTGGATCGTACTCATTCCCGTCGACAAAATGATCGGCTTACCCACCGCGCGAGTATGGCGCAGCAGGCTGTCATCGGTGAGGGACGCGGAAGCGATCTTAAAGCAGGGAACGGGGAACTGAGCTATGAAATCGACCGATGCCTCGTCCCAGCAAGACGCGAACCAGTCAATCTTGACCTCACGGCAATAACGGTCAATCTCCCTATACTCCTCAATCTCGAATTCGAGGCCGCGCTTCAGATCGCCATTGGTGTTTCCAAAAGGGCTTTCTCGAGGCTTCGCCAGTTCCTCCGGTGTGTAGACGACGTCGATGGTTCTCTTCTGAAACTTGACGGCGTCGCAACCGGCGCCCAGGGCCACGTTGATAAGTTTCTTCGCCAGATCGATATCGCCATTGTGGTTGATCCCGATTTCAGCGATTACGTAGCAAGGTTTTCCAGGTCCGATCACCCTGGACCCCAATCGAATCTCGGGAAGCGGGCTGGAGGAATGGCTGTTATTTTCGTGCGGCATCGGAAAGTACCCCCTTGGAAGCGATTTCGTTGATTGTTTCCAGAACGTAATCCAACATCGCCGGCGTGAGTCCGGGATATACGCCAATCCAGAAAGCCTGATTCATCACGCGGTCACTCGCCGGCAAATCCCCCACAACACGATAGTTGAGATTCGCATAGGCGGGTTGACGGACCAGGTTGCCGCCGAACAGCTGGCGAGTACCGATCTTTCTTCCATGCAGAAAGTCAATGAGCGTGTTGCGAGAGAATGGAGCTGTCTCCCGTACCAGCAGCGGAAATCCAAACCAACTGGGGTCGGAATTCGGGGTTGCTTCAGGCAGGACGAAGTGCTCCTCGACGTTTTTGTCTTTGAGCCCCGCTTTCAAATACGCAAAGTTCCGTTTTCTCGTTTCGATGAATGCCGGCAGTTTCTTCAACTGCGCAACGCCCACGGCCGCTTGCATGTCAGTGGCTTTGAGATTGTAACCGACATGCGAATAAATGTATTTGTGGTCGTACCCGTGGGGCAGTTCACCCAATTGCCAGTCGAAGCGCTTGCCGCAGGTGTTCTCTTTGCCCGGAGCACACCAGCAATCCCGGCCCCAATCGCGAAAGGATTCGACAAGCGTGCGCAGAAGAGGCTGGTTCGTCAAGACGCACCCGCCCTCACCCATGGTGATGTGGTGTGCCGGATAAAAGCTGACGGTCGCGAGATCGCCGAAGGTTCCGACTTTCTGTCCGCGATAGGTCGAGCCGAGCGCGTCACAGCAATCTTCGATCAGCCACAAGCCGTGCTTCTTCGCGAACGCCGTTACGGCATCGAGATCGAAGGGATTGCCCAGCGTATGCGCAAAGATGACAGCACGCGTGCGGTCGGAGAGCGCCGTTTCGAGATAACTGACATCCACGTTGAACGTGGGAATGTGAACATCGACGAAAACGGGAACCAGTCGGTTCTGCACGATCGGATTGACCGTAGTCGGGAATCCCGCAGCCAGAGTGATGACCTCGTCTCCGGGCCGCAGCCGCCTGTCGCCCAATTTCTCCGAAGTCAGGGCTGCGACGGCCAGCAGGTTGGCTGACGAGCCAGAATTGACCAACACCGCCTCGCGCACACCGACGAACTTTGCGAATTCACGTTCGAACTGCGCGGCGAAGCGCCCGGTGGTCAGCCAGAAATCGAGCGAAGACTCGACCAGCAATTCAAGTTCTTGTTCGTCGAAGACACGGCCGGAAATGGGTACCTCCGACGATCCCGGCACGAACTCGCTAGCAGGGAAGGCCTCACCGTAGTATTCGCCTACCATGCGGCGGATGCGCTCTCGCAACTCGTCTGCTCGTGACACTACTTCAGCGCCTCCCGGTACCACGCGATGGTCTTTTCCAACCCTTCATCGAGCGTGAACATGGGCTTCCAATTCAACTCAGCGCGTGCCCGCTCGGCACTCAGGAACTGATGGCGGATCTCGTTTGAAGCCTGGTTCTGAATCTCGGGCTTCAACTTCGATCCCATTTTCGCCAGAATCGTATTCACCAGCTCAAGCACGCTGATTTGCGCTTCATTCGAAAAGTTATAGGCCGCGCCGCTAAGCTTCGAATCCTGCAGGAGCCTCTCCGCTAGCAGCATATACGCCGCGGCGCCATCTTCCACGTAGAAGTAGTCGCGCACGAATTTGCCGTCGGAACGAATAATTGGCCGTTCACCGCGAATCACGGAGCGGATCGTGCCAGGTACCACGCGGTTCCAGTTCAGGTCTCCGCCGCCGTAAAAATTGCCGCAGCGTGTGATCGCCAGTGGAACGCCGAACGTGCGTGCATAGGACTGCGCAATCAGGTCCGCGCACGACTTGCTTACATCGTAGGGATGTTTCCCCTGCAACGGCATATCTTCTTTGTAGGGAAGTACCGTCTGATCGCCGTAAGCCTTGTCCGAAGACGCGAGGATGACCGACTTCACCACTGGCGAACGCCGGCAAGCCTCGAGAAGATTCCACGTTCCACGTATGTTGCTCTCGAAAGTTGAAAGTGGATTGCGGTTGGCGATTCCCACGATCGTCTGGGCGGCGAGATGAAAGACAACTTCAATCTCGTATTCGCCCAACACACGTTCCAGCAGATAGGGGCTGCTCAAGCCGCCGCGCACCACGTTGACGCGATCCGCCAGTCCCCGGTGCACAAATTCGCTGGCGGGAACCCAGTCGCGTACCAGCGCCGTCACGGACGCACCCTGCTCCAGCAGGTGCTTCGTCAGCCATCCGCCCACCAGCCCAGTGGCGCCGGTGACAAAGACGGCACGGTCACGCCAGAAGCCGTTTTTCATTCCTTCCAAACCTTCCAGGGCGCCTGGTTCGCGCTCCATAACTGGTTCAAGTACTCGTACTCGCGATACGTATCCATCGCGAAGAAGAACCCCTCGTGCTTGTACGCCATGAGTTCTCCCTCCCGAGCCAACTGTTCCAGGGGTTCATGTTCGAGGATACAGTCATCGCCACCGAGATAGTCGAACACTTTCCGGTTGAATACGAAGAATCCCGCGCTGGCGACCCCCTCGGTACGCGGCTTTTCCAGGAAACTCATGACGCGGTTCTTATTCATCTCCAGAACACCGAAACGGGAACTGGGCGTGACCGCAGTGACGGTAGCTAGTTTTCCATGACTCTGGTGGAACTCTACCAGCCGAGCGATGTTCAGGTCGGCAACGCCATCGCCGTAGGTCAAAAGGAACGTGTCGTCATCTATGTACTTCTGGATCCGTTTCACGCGCCCACCGGTCATTGTGGACAGGCCGGTGTCAGCCAGGGTGACTTGGAAATCCTGTTCGCCGTGTACGTTGTTGAATTGGATTTGCGACTGGCGTCCGAGGCAGATGGTGAAGTCGTTGTTCATTGCCTCGTAGTTCAGGAAGTACTCTTTGATCATATTGCCGCGATATCCCAGGCACAGGACAAACTCGCGGAAGCCACTATGGGCATAGAGCTTCATGATGTGCCAGAGGATGGGTCGACCGCCAATTTCAACCATCGGTTTCGGCCGGAATTCAGTTTCCTCGCGCAGGCGGGTACCGAGTCCTCCGCACAACATAACTACTTTCACGAGATTCTCCTGGCAGGTGCTGGTGCTAGCTTCCCGGGGCAAGGCTCCAGGCAGACTGCACCAAGAATAATCCACCCAGTGTGCATCAGAACTGCCAAAACTACAGCTCGCCCGAGCTTCGCTGCTTGCAGCTCTGATTTCATTCAGTTACGACTATAACCGGAAACGGTTTTCTTCTCGATAGCGGTTTCGATTCGTGGCTTTCCGCTCACCAAAGGGCGCGTTTTACCCCTTTGCCGGCTTGCCATCGCGACCAACTTGGTAGCGCAAGTCCTTGCCAATATTGCGCTTAGACCCTATGCTGGGTTGGCATCACGATTCACGCTCGTCGAACCCGGCGAACACATGGAACCAACGATTTACAAGGCAGTGATTGTCGGCGCGGGGCCGGCGGGCCTGACTGCCGCTTACGAGTTGTCAAAGCAGCATGCCCCAGTTGTCGTCCTCGAGAGCGATCCCCAGTACGTTGGCGGAATCTCTCGCACCGTCAACTATAAGGACTTCCGGTTCGATATTGGCGGGCATCGGTTCTTTTCCAAGTCGCGCGAGGTCGAAGATCTTTGGACCGAGATTGCCGGTGGCGACATGCTCGATCATCCACGGTGGTCGCGCATTTACTACCGTGGCCAGTTCTTCACCTATCCGCTGAAACCATTCGAGGCTCTGTCGAAGCTCGGGCTCGTCGAATCGGTGCGATGCGTGCTCTCGTTTGCTGCCGCCCGCCTCCACCCGAAGCGCAACCCGAAGACTTTTGAGGATTGGGTTTCCAATCAGTTCGGCAAGCGCTTGTTCCGTATCTTTTTCAAGACCTATACCGAGAAGGTGTGGGGGATAAGCTGTAAAGAGATCTCCGCGGACTGGGCGGCGCAACGGATTAAGGGGCTATCGCTCGGTACGACTATCAAGCACGCCCTTTTCGGGGCAGGCAAATCCAAGGACCGCAAGCAGGTTGTGAAGACTTTGATCGACACGTTCCGCTATCCGCGACTCGGTCCGGGAATGATGTGGGAGGCCTGTACAGAAAAAGTTCGCCAGCTCGGCGGCGCAGTGGAGCTGGGTCGCCGAGTCGTTGGCTGCCGCTTCGATTCGACTAGCAATCTCTGGGTAGTGACCGCCCGCACCGCCAACGGCGACTCGGAAGAATATCGCGCTGAACATCTGGTTTCGTCCATGCCGATCCGGGAACTGGTGGCACAGATCGAACCGCAGCTTCCCGAAACCGCCCTCCAGGCTGCGCGCTCTTTGCGGTATCGCGATTTTCTGACTGTCGGACTGATCGTGCATGACCGCGGCCGTTTCTCCGACAATTGGATTTACATCCACGATCCAAGTGTGCAAGTCGGCCGCGTGCAAAATTACAAGTCGTGGTCGCCCGAGATGGTTCCCGAGGCCGGCTATTGTTCCTATGGCCTCGAGTATTTCTGCTTCGAAGGTGATGGATTGTGGACCGCGAGTGACCGTGACCTGATCGAACTGGCCAAACGCGAAATCCAACAGGTAAATCTCGCTGCCAGTGCGGATGTAGTCGATGGCTGCGTCATCCGCCAGCCGAAAGCGTATCCGGTTTATGACGACGCTTACCAACAGCACGTCGACACGATTCGCAGGGCTGTCGAGGAAAGCTATTCCACCCTTCACCTGGTTGGTCGCAATGGCATGCATAAGTACAACAATCAGGACCACGCCATGATGACCGCGATGCTTACCGCAAAGAACATTCTGGCGGGCGAGCGCAAGTATGACGTCTGGGCCGTGAACCAGGACGCCGAATACCACGAGGCAGGCGCAGCGGGACAGAAAGCAACGAATATAGAAACCCGCGTTCCAATCAGGACCGGCCCGGCAGCAGGGCTGGCGCAGTTAAACGTCCCTACCGGGATAGAGACCGGCCAAGCTGGCTTGGTAGCGGAAGACCGTTAGCCGGGAAGAACAGCTCAGAACTTTTCCGAACCGCATGCAAAATTTCACTGTGGTGGACACGCTCGGTACCCTCAAGGCAAGCCTCGCTCTGCTTCCGTTCATGTTTGCCCCAGGGTATGTTTTGGGATGGGTGCTCGATCTCTTTGAGTTCCGGCGACGGCGTCCGATTCTGCGACTAATTCTGGCAGTCCCGCTCACAATTGCCATTTGCCCGATGCTTTCGTACCTGCTGGCGCGATTCCTGGAGCCGGGGCTCTGGGTGTTCTATATCGGTATGTTCGCTGCCTCTGTGCTGCTCTTGGCAAAGGAAGCTCGGCGAGCGCAGCTGCGGTCAGTTTCAAAATACACATCTTCAAATTACATCTGGATCGCTCTGGTACTGATGGCGCTGTGGGGGCTGGCGGCCATCGGATCGATGGTAGATCTGCAAATCGGGGACAAGCTCTATCCGCCAATTGTCGCGTACGACCATTCCGTACGCACCGCCCTGACGGCCGCGATCGCGCGCCATGTCCCCCCGAACAATCCTTTTTTTGCCAATGCAGCCGTGCCCTTGCGCTATCACTACTTGTGGTTGCTGTTTTGCAGCCTGCCCATGAAGGTGTTCCATTTGTCGCCGCGATGCGTGGTGTTTTCCGGCGTCGTTTGGTGCGGGCTGGGCCTGATTTGCATGATCGCGCTGGGCCTTAAGTTCTTGATGCGAGTCCAAACGGGTATCGAGCGAAAGACTTTGCTCGCAGTTGGCCTGCTCTGTGTCACCGGCCTGGACATTTTGCCGACCCTCTACATTTGGGTTGACACTCACTCGTGGCTGAGTGATATGGAGTGGTGGAACGACGCGCAGATCACCTCTTGGGTTGCCTCCTTGCTGTGGGTGCCGCATCATGTCGCCGCGTTAATCGCATGTTTCATTGCATTTTTGCTGCTGCGTCACCAGGCCGACCTCCATCGCAGGTGGGCCACTGGGCCAGTAATCGTGGCGGGGATGGCCTTTGCCAGTGCTGCGGGCATGTCCGTTTACGTTACGTTCACTTTTGTAGTTGCTGTTTCCCTTTGGCTGCTGGCGTTGATCACGCGCAAGGACTGGCAGGAGGTAGCGATGTTCGTGGCCGCGGGTGCGGTGGCGCTGCTCTGGGCACTCTCCTACCTTTTGGGCCTTCGCGGTCCCGGCGGCGGTGCTGCATTTGTGGAATTCGAGGTGCGCACGTTCAACTTGGGGATTGATTTCGCCCAGCAAATCGGCTTCAACCTCCGGACGCAATCCGCAGTGACCGTTGCCAACTTGATCCTTCTGCCCATCAACTATGTGCTGGAACTCGGATTCTTTCTCGCCGTCGGCACTCTGCGCCTGCAGCAGGTTGTGCGTGGCCGAGTTGAGGCCAGCGCCAACGAACTGGCTGCCTGGACTCTGGTCGCAACTAGTTTCCTGATCGGCACATTCCTGCGGTCGAGTACCATCGGCAGTAACGATCTGGGATGGAGGTGCTTCCTCCCGGCGCAACTGATCCTGCTGCTATGGGGGGCAGCGATGGTGCATGATTGGTGGTTTCACGGCGTCGCGCCACAACCCGCGCCGCGCCCGTGGGTTCGCGGCATGCTCGCGACAATGTTGATTCTGGGCATACTAGGAACCGCCTACGAGGTGTTCATGCTGCGCATGTTCCCGGTACTCTCTGATCGCGGGACGATTAGGGGAGAAAGCTGGACACCTCAGGACCAACAGTTCGGCAAACGGGCTTACGCGCTCCGGTCAGCCTACGAAGCTCTCGATGCGCAACTGCCTTCTTCGGCCGTCCTGCAGAACAATCCAGCTCAGGAGGATCAGATTCTGGACATGCTCTATTCCGGTCATGACACCGCTGCTGGCGGTTCCGAATGTGGGTCGGCCTTTGGCGGCGACCCTGACCTTTGTGCTCTGCGCGTACAGAAGCTCGCTGGATTATTCGAGCAGCCGGATGGCAGCAATTTAGACGCTACGTGCCGGGAGTATGGCATCGATGCCGTTGTGGTGGAGAATTCAGATGACGTGTGGCAGGAGCCGTCATCCTGGATTTGGAGTCAACACCCGATTGTCGCCAACGATTATGTCAGGGCGTTTCGCTGTGGCACTGCTGCGGCTAGCATTCACCGTTAGCGGGAAGCGGCATCCAGATGTCGGGAGCGTAAGCGGAGTTACCCTTACACCTTGTAGTGGAGGTAATGAAGGGAGACATCTTTCCCGCCCAGGTCACGAATTTTAACCATGGTTTCTGTTCGGCGACCAAGGCCGCACGACCGTGGGACTTCCTTCTTGTAGGCCTCGACCCCTCCAGTCCGATACTGACGGCGTTCAACGCGGCTGCACTTCCGCTCGGGAATGGGACCGGAATTCCTTGTGATGCACCTCAAGAGTCGTCATCGTGCGACAAAATTAACAACGCCAGTTGTCGCGACGCAGGATCTGCTGACGCAGACTTTCGTACGGCAATTGATCCAGCCGCGCCGGTACGGCGCTTGGGTGGAATCATTCTCAGAACGCCGCTCTGCGTCAATGCCCCGTGATTGTATAGGTCGCTACCGCCACAGCGCTTTGCGAAATCCCATTTCCGGTGGCAATGGCTTTCATTGTGGTTGTGGCCGAAAGCGAGATTGTGCATGGATTCGAGCACGAAGTGGATGAAGTATTTGGCATCGATCCATTTGTCGTGTAGTAAATAGTCACGCCGCTGGTCGTGTCTGATACGGTTACGGACAGCGGCGCAGAGTAAGTGCCCGACGCCGGCGAGAAGGTAGGGGTATTCGCCGAAATCGTATAGACCGCGACGGCTGTGTTGCTTTGCGAAATTCCATTACCCAGAGCCATAGCTCTGATCGTGGTTGTGGTCGAGACCGGGACTGTGCACGGACTCGTGCAAGACGGGGAGGACGTAGAGGGGAATCCGGTGGTTGAGTAGTAGATTGTCACGCCGCTGGTCGTGTCCGATATGGTCACATTTACTGGCGTTGAATAGTATGTGCCCGCAGCCGGCGAGAAGGTTGGTGCGCTCGCCGCAATTGTGTACGTCGCGATGGCCACATTGCTTGCCGCATATCCCCCGCCGGAAGCTATGGCCTTGATGGTGCTTGTGGTCGAAACCGTGAGCGAGCACGGATTCGAACATGAACTGGATGAAGTTGTTGGAAACGATCCATCTGTCGTGTAGTAGATAGTCGCGCCGCTCGTCGTATCCGAAAGCGTAACAGTCTGAGCCGTGTAGTATGTGCCTGACGGCGGAGAAAAAGTCGGAGCCGGCCCCTGGATCAAGTAAGCGCCGCTGGATACAGCGCTTGTCAGGTAACCGAAAGCGGCCGTGATCGCATTGATCGTGGTGTTCTTAGATACCGAAATCGGCCCCGAGTAGAGGGTCGAATTGGTCGTCGGAGTCGAGCCGTCCGTGGTGTAGTACATCGGTAAATTGGCAGTGTTTGACAGTTTCACCGATTGCGGCGTGCCGAAAATAGAAGGTGTTGGTGAGAAGGTCGGCGCCGGTGCCGTCGGGAGCACAATGGAATACGTCGCAAGAGCTACGCTGCTGGGGGGATATCCCGTATACGTCGCCATCGCGCGGAACGTTGTCGAGGCCGAGATTGAAATTGGTGTCGAGTAAACGGAAGAACTCGTCGTCGGCGATGATCCGTCGGTCGTGTAATAAATCGTCGCTCCAACCATCGAGTCCGAGATCGTTACGACCTGCGGCGAATAGTATGTAGTCGGCGTCGGAGAAAAAGTGGGCGTTGGAACCCCAGGATCCGGGGGGTGCATGACAGACGCCCAGTAAGCCAATTGAGTCTTCGTATAGGCGTGCGCGCCAGGCATGCCGGGCGGTAAGGTCAAACCATAAGAATTAGTGATGCCGTCGTTACCCACATGGCATTGACCACAGGCAAGGTCAACGTCCAGCCAGGAGGCAGGGGCGAAGCTCGTACCGTTCAGGGGGGAATATTCCGGGGCGGTTCCCAGAGAAGTTATGTCTTGATTGTAAAGCTGATCCGGCGTCGGGAATGTCCTGTAACTAGGATCCGTATTAATCCTGAACAGATGGCTCCTGGCGCGCCCCAAAGCGGCTTGCATATGACAGGTGATACACGCGCCGGGAAGGTCGGCAGAAGTCGCGGTCGGGAACGGAGTGCCGGGTCCCATCGGATGGTTGATCGTGGCCATGATTGTCTTTGAAAGTCTGTGGCACTGATCGCAGTCCTTCACTATTGGAGGGTTAGGAGCATTTGCCGCCGGAATCGTGCTCTGGTGCGGATCGTGACACCCGGTGCATCCAAGGTTCTTAGTCGGGTCTGCCAGGCTCTCGCTAAATTGGCTGGCATAAGTGCCGGAAATAGTGATGGAGAGATCCGCAGAGTGCTGCGCGTTCTGGATTAAAGTGCCGGTAAACCGGGCGTGCGGACTGTTAAGGAATGCTTGACCCGCTACGTGGTCAATATAGGGCTTGTAAAACCATTGATTTGCCGGATTGGCGACACAGGTCGAATACGCCGAACCAGACAGGTCCGAGCAGTATCCGTGGTCAAGCGTCGCAAGAGTGTTTGCTGGACTGATGCTGCCTGGAACCGGGGGATTGGCGGTTGGGTTCGCCATGGTGACACTTTCTTCACGGTGGCACTCCATGCACAACGCTGTCGCAGCTTCATTTTGGGCCACGGTTACGGTCACGTTATCCCATGGGTGCGAACCCCATGGGTAGGCCGCGATGTGACATCTTTCGCACTGAATACCGGTCAAGTACCACGAGGAAGTGCCATTGGTTCCCGGGGCTACGAAGCCATCCGTGGGAATTCGGCTGAACTGTGCATCCGGAATAACAGACACTTTATCGTTGGTGTTCTGCGTAGGCTCGGGTGCTGAGGCATCGAAATTGTAGCCCGTGGCATGGCACCGCGCGCAATCAAAGTTGCCCTTTGGGTATAGATCACCGCCAAATCCACTGTCGAAAACCGTATTCAGGTGAGTGCCGGCAGGATTAGCGCTGCCTCCGTAGTTCTGCCACGCGCCGTAAAGATAAAAGAGATTTCGGACTCCGCCGGCCGCAACCGTGGGAGCCACTGGAGTGTACGACGTGGGGGCATGGGAATTGAGCAGGGTGTAATAGGGATATTGACAGGTGGGATCTGTCGAGTTCAACCCGTTTTGCAATGGAGTCGCGAGAGGATCACACCAGCCAAGCGTGATCTGTCCACCTGTCCAGTTGTAAATGCTTCCCGATCCATAGTGATCATCAGTCGTCGGATAAATCGCGCCGTCGGGGCCGCCCCAGAGCACACCCACACTCGGGGCAAACTTGCGGAGTGTGTTCTTATGCCCGGTCATAAGGTAGGGGAAAGTGTCTGTACCGTAGTGGCAACTCAAACATTGATTTACGTCTGTGTAGTTTGTTGTCCACCCCCCAGCGCCGTTATTGGATGCGCCATCCCCGTGATAAACCTGCCCGGTTCCATTGGGCTGGTAAGTCAGATCGTCCACGGGCCCGCATCCTCGACTTAGGTAGCACTGTGCATGGGAATTCAGTGGACATACGGCAGAAAATGCCAGGAGAATAAATACAATCAACCACGAAACATTCGGTTTCGCCCTCATATCAATCTCCCTCCCCGTCTTAGCTGGTATCTTGCTGATTGAAATCAATTCCCAGGGCGGGAAACTACCAGGGCAAGACCGAAAACAACCCACTACTCCCCTTCCCGCACCTGTCTAGTGGGTGAATCTCGACTGCAACACCATGCAATACTAAAGTGCCCGAACAACCAGATTCTTAGTACCAAAAAAAACGTGCTTTGTCAGTGATACGACACACATCTCGGTGTGACCCCTAAAATCCTGACCTTAGCGGCATTTGTGCACCGCCGCGAGACGAACGTGATTCGACCTCAGGAAGGCGCATCCTCTGTCTCCGACCAGCATGTGGTGATATTTATCACCACCACGTGACAACTCAGGCACCACCTTAGGTGAGACTCGTCACCGACAAACTAATGTCGGTATGGCTAGCATAACGCTTGTCGCGGAGGTCTTTGACTTCTATGACGAAGGCGACGCGAGCTGCAGTATTTGGCTTGGCCATCACGGGTCCGGTGATGGCGCAGAGTTTGTCGCCACCGATTGACATCTTATGTCTACACCCGACCGGCAAGGCCGCATTTCGCTCCACGCAGTTTTGCCGTCAGTGCCACTCTGACAAGACGAACAGAAGCAACAATACCCAGGGCCTAACCAAGCAGTTCCAGTAGAAGCGCGGCATCCAGCGGATGCCGCATTGTTTTTTTACGACACAACTTATTGCTGAGCACTTACGGGAGCCCTGAAGTGCGAGATTTAGACACCAACGATTCCTGTTGGATCTTTTCCCGCACTTCGCCTCCCCGTTTTGAAGGGAGGACTCGTACAAACGTGCAACTCTGGCCGGTTTACGTCAGCCGGCACATTGCTACTTAAGGTCCAGGGGCGGTTGCGAAGTGTGCCCAGATACACAGCGCAACCCACGGCCTAAGCCTCTGAGAATTTGTAACTCGTTCTACAAATCATGGAGGTTTAAATTTTATGAAAAGAGCGATGTTAGTTGTACTAGTAGTATTCGCATTCGCAGGGTTTATGTTCGCGCAGAATTGGTCGTCACCGGTCGACGTCCTGGGCGCGCACAATAACAACGGCCGCGGCTGCGCCGGATGTCACTCCCCGCACAGCGGTTCTTTCGGTTCCGGCCACGCCGGCACTTCTGATACTGGCAGCTATGCATTGTGGGGCCAGGACGCCAGCCCACTGTACGGCCACACAATCGCATTTGGCGACAGCGGGAAATACACGGAAGTTCTGCCCAGCACCATCAGCGGCGGGACTATCGAAGTCGGTGGCATTCTGCTCTGCCTGAGCTGCCATGACGGACAAGTCACCGCCTCGAACATGATGGTCAACTGGTCTTATGAACAGAGGATCGGCCTGTTGACGAACACCTCGTACGGCAGCGGCCACATCCCGACTTTGCTCGGCAATGACGGCACGACGGCCGGCAACTACACCAACGATCACCCCGTAGGTCAGCTTGCTACCATCGCCACCGGCAGCGGCCTCACCTTCAACGGCACCAAGATGGTGGTGACCGCCGCGACACCATACGCGCAATTCGTAAACAACTATGGGTACCCGGCGCTGGCGCCTGGACCGTATGCTCAGCCCTACGGCGTTACCGGCGGTGGGCAGCCTTATGTGGTCTGCACCACCTGCCACAACCAGCACGTGATGACGGTATACACGTCCACCGCAGCCAGCCCGATCGCGAACGACGGCGGCGGCAAGTACTATGCCACCCTCTTCTTCGTGAACGGCCCGTACAACCCGAACATCAACACTGTCAGCAATGCGAATGCACCTTCGACGGCGCAATTCTGCCGCCAGTGCCACTTTGGCTATGCGAACGAAGCCAACAACACCAACAACATCACGACGGTCTTCCAGTAAACCTGTGGGGAAGGAGAAATCCTTCCCCTCAATTATCCCCAAAGCTGTCGTGATGCCCCAAGTCTTTGTCAACGTGTCAGTGAGAGTCGTCGTAGAGGTTCAGATGGTTGCGTTCCAGGAAGTCCAGCTTTTCCTGCAAGTGGGTTTCTTCCGGACGGGGATAGATTTGGAAATCTGTCAGAGCATCGCATTCATAGATATTGTGCCGGGCCAAGTAGCACTCCCGCCAAGCGCGTTTGCCGTTGCTTAGGTTCTCCAACTCCCAAGCGTCAACGCGGTTTAGAGGGCGAGTGCCGAGCAGGGCGAACGCCAGCGAGAGTAGAACCAGCGAGACGCGTAAGTTGCGGCCGTGAGTCGACAGGGCGTAAAGGTACAGACCGAAAAAGCCGAGAACCACGTAGAACGTGTATCGCGAACTGGATGCGGCAACTAATCCCAAGCACAGCCGTCCATAGGCGGCGCTGAAGCAGAAGACCGCACAGTAGGCCAATAACGCGGCGATGGCAGCATCGCGGGACCAGGTATCCGAGCTATGAGCCAGCAGTCGCTTGGCTGCAACTGCGAGGCCCACCAGGAGCAACAGCAACGCGATTGAGCCTATCAAAGTTGCGAGAGTCAGACTGAAGACCGTGAACCCAGCAACATGGGCAAGCATAAGGGCTACAAACCAGAGATATCCGATTGGATTGCGAGGTGCGGGCGAGAAACAATCGACGGCTGGATTAAACTTATACCCGACAAAGAAGGACGCGAGCGAGGCGATCGAGATCGCTAACGCCGCAGCACTACCCCACCGATACCTGGGCGCCAGATGCCGGGTATTCCCGTAGTAATCGAGGGCGAGCAGAACCGGGGTTATAGGACCGATAAATAGGCCGGCGTCGCGGTAGATCAAAAAGAAATTCACCAGCAAAACGCAAATGTACTTCCAGCGATAGGCCCGGATTAACCAGCAGGAGCAATAAAGAACGAAAAGCAGCGGTAGAAAAAAAATCGACGGATCGGACAGCACCAGCATCTCATACTGCAGGGGAGTGAGAAACAGCAGGGGGATTATAGCGTCGCTGTAGGCGATACCGCCGTAGAGACGCACCTTGAGAAGCAGCGCCAGCACAGCCACGCCGACCATCCCCGCACCAAGGAGGAAAGCATCATAACGGCTATTCCAGTGAATCGGGGGCTCCATTAGCTTCAACAACGGACCGCCAAGGCCCATCCGCGACCAGTTATGCTGCCAGCGGAACATCTCCCAAATAGTGTGATGCTGGAACAGCGCGGCGTCCTCAATGTCCCATTCGTCCCAATACAACACGTTAACGGCGCACTGCCTGATGAGACCGAAAATCCGTGCCCCCAGAAGAAGATAAGTACAAACCAAGAAAAAGGGCAAATAGCGTTGCACTCCATCCTGACCTTCCTCGCGTGCGAGTTTCCGATTCTTTTCTTCGGGCAACTGCGGGCAGATGGATTCGGGTTCGGGCATAGCATCTACGGTATCACGGCCGCATTCCAGTAGAAATGCAGAACGGGCGTCCCCTTGCTTTGCGATCCGTCACGGCTGTAGGCTGGTGCGTCTTGCGGAAGAATTGTCGAGACGCCCTCATGTCCGAAGCGCTCACCGTGAACGACGAACGCGATCCCAAGGCCTCGAACGACCGGCCATCTTCTTACTCATACGTTCTCCTCGGAGTACTGACGATCGCCTGCCTTCTGCCCTTTTCTGGCCGCGCGTTCCACGTTGATGACACGCTGTTTGTGATGGCTGCACGTCAGATCAGCCGGCATCCTCTCGACCCTTACGGCTTCAGTCTCGTCTGGGACACCAACCTGGAACGGATGGCCGACGTTACCAAGAACCCACCCCTGGCTTCTTACTACGGAGCGGCCGTCGGCCAAGTTGCCGGATGGTCGGAGCGCGCCTTTCATATCGCATTCCTCGTGCCGACGCTGGCCCTGGTTCTCGGAACCTACCGGCTGGCAAAACATTTCACCCGCTTTCCACTCCTGGCTGCGTTGGCCACGCTTCTGACGCCGGGGATACTGGTGTCGGCCTGTAGCGTCATGTGCGACACGATGATGTTGGCGCTGTGGGTGTGGGCGGTGATTCTGTGGATCGAAGGCTTGCAACCGCAAAAAGCCTGGTATCTGGCGGGCTCCGGATTGTTGATTGCGGCGAGCGCGCTGACCAAGTATTTCGGGGCGTCGCTGATTCTTCTGCTTGCCGCCTACTCCTTCGCGCGCCTGCGCCGCCCGGGAAACTGGGTGTGGTATCTGCTGATTCCCGTCGCCGCGCTAATAGGCTACGAACACTGGACACAGACGCTCTATGGAAGGGGTCTCCTATCGGACGCCGCTGGTTTTGCGACGGCGCAGCGAGCCTTCGGACAAGCTTCGCGGACAGCAATGGCATTGATCGGCCTAAGTTTCACCGGAGGCTGCACCCTTTCCGTGCTCGCCTTATCTCCTCTGATTAAGTGGTCTCGAAGGGCGACGGCCATCGTTGTTGCCGGGAGTGCCTTGGCGGCCTCAGCGCTGATCTTTGGATGGGTAGAAACAGGGATGCGGGTTGGTGGAGCGCTAGGTTTCGATTCAGTCCGCTCCCACTGGGGACTGGTAGGCAGCCAGTTAGCGCTCTTTATAGCAGCCGGTCTTTTCACGCTGGCCTTGGCGATTACCGACTATTGGAACCGACGAAGCCCGGATTCTCTGCTGCTGGGGCTCTGGGTCGTGGGCACATTTTTCTTCGCCAGCTTTCTAAACTGGACGGTCAACGCCCGGTCGGTGCTCCCGCTGATTCCCGCCGCTGGCATACTGGCCTTGCGACGGCTGGAGACAACGCACGAGGCGTGGACTCGAAATCTGATACTGCGAGTTGCCGGCGCACTGTTGGTATCTGGCGTTCTGTCGATCTGGCTTGCTAGCGGCGATACGCGCCTGGCGAATCTGGCGCGCGACGCAGCCCACAGCGTCCGGTCGCAGACCAGCAACCAAGGTGGAACGCTTTGGTACGAAGGGCATTGGGGCTTTCAGTACTACATGGAGCAACTGGGAGCCCTGCCGGTGGATGACCAAAACTTCCAGGTTCGCCTCGGCGACTTCGTGGTCGTGCCGGAAAACAACACTGAACTCGCCGGTCTCCCGAACGAAGTGTTGGTCCGGCGGGAAGAAGTCCTGAAGTTTGCCAATCCCTCTTGGGCCACCACAATAAGCTGGCAACTGGGCGCCGGCTTCTACTCGTCCGACTGGGGCCCGTTGCCTTTCACATTTGGCCCGCTGCCCCCCGAGCAATACATCCTGGTGAGAGTCGTTACATCCCGTTAGTCGTGCTTTTCGAACACAAGGACCTGCAAGGCTGAACGCGGCGAATAGGTTCTCGCGTCGTTGTCCCAACGATATTCGGTTCCCTCGTTTAGCAAATCCGCAACGCCGACAAGCTGGTAACGGCTTCGGACGTACGCGTCCGACCAGGAGAGGATGGTGGTATCGGAATCCGTTTCGCGCAGCCACGATTCTGGGATATCCACTACCACCACAAAACGCGGGCTGGCTTTCTCGATTTCCGAGGCCATTTCCCGTTGCATGTCGGAGGCAAAGGGCTGAGGTTCCATCAGTGGGTAGGTATAAATGTAGCCAGTCGCGGAGCGCCGGTGAGAGTAGAAATAGATTTCTGGTTCCGAGCCAAGAACGGCAATCCTATCCTCTTCCGCTGAATTACGCGCAATGAACTCACCAATCTTCACGGCTTCAGGAAAAGGATTGAGCCCGTAAATGGCGCGGCACGAGACAACCGGTTCCGTTTGAAAGAAGAATACGCCATCGTGGACGATGGCGAGACTCAAAGCCAGCACAAACAATAATGATGGAATGACAGCCCACGACAGGTTTCGAAGTGAATCCCGAAGCGCGGCTGTCGAAAGGCTCACTGCCGCTCCGCACAAGAGTGATACTGCTGGCAGAAGGACAATGAAGTAGTGCAGCCGAAAATAAAACCCTGGACAGACGGCCGCGAACGAGAAAACGAGCAAGCCTAGAACCAGTACCGCGTGAATCCGAGCTTTCGCACTCCAAAGAAGAGCGACCGCGCCCACTGCCGCGATCAGCCAAAGGACAGCAGCGGGATGAATAACGGATGACGCTGCCCCCCAGAGATTCTCTAGACCTTGCGAGAACGGTACCCTCGTTCCGTACTGTCGGGCATAGGAAAACGTCCACAGCCAGAATTTCTCAAAGACGCCAGCATGCCAAAGAATCAGACAAGTCAACGCGAAGGGAAGTGCGGCTCCCAGCACAACCATCCCCAAATGTGTAAAACTCCGCCACTGCAAACCCTGTTTCCACTCTCGGAATGTAAGGTAGAAAAGGGCGAATAGAACGAAGAAAACTCCCGGCTGCTTCATGAGGAACGCAAGCCCGAGCAGCAATCCACTCCAGAAGAACGTCCCTAGGTTTTCGGAGTCAATTGCTTTGAGCAGGATCAGAATCCCGCCGAGCGCCGGCAGTACCACAAACTGGCTTGCGTGACCGGCAAAGCCCAAGATCGACGGCCCGATGGAAAGCACCGCAAAACTGGCACACGCAACCACGCCAGCTAATGGATCGAAGATGCGCCGGGCCAGGAAATAGACCAGAACGATGGATGCGGAATTGACGACCAAAAGGCCGAGATGGACGCCGACGGCGGACTGGCCGAAGATGGCCATGAAAAGTGCATACGCGGCCGCCGTTCCCGGCAGCTTCATGCTGTAACAAAGCTGATAGGGAGCGATGCCCTGCAGAATCAACTGTCCGCTGTAAGCATACTCACCCTCGTCTCGCTCCAGGGGAAAATTCAGAAGTCGGACGCGTATCATCCCAAAAAACAAAACTACAAGCAGCAGGAGCCCATAGGACCACCACCACGGGAGGGTTAGCGAGCGAGCGTCTTTACGTGGCGTTGTGTTGCTCCTTGCCGGTCGAATCCATCTCGACATCGTTTCCCGGAGTTCGCGCTCTATCGCAAACCCGTGAGCAAATGAAACCAGTTCCACTGGCTGTGAAAAACGACGCGGTCCACGGCTATCTGCGAGCCAGCCATGAGTATAACCATGCCCGCAAGCACCCACCCCAACAACCATTCACTCTGAAGACGTTTTGCCGCCCATTCGAGGCCGTACAGGTAGAGCAAGAAAAATGGAATCAATGCGCCGGCGAGCAGTCTCCCGGAAAGGAAGTACGGATTGGCGCGAGAAGGATAGAAGGAGCCGCCGTAGTCGAAGGCAACAGAGAGCAGCGCAAGGTACCCGACCGAGAAAATGAAGGCGCAGAAAGCAAGCCAAAGCCCCTCGCGCTGCGGCTTGGATGCAAGAGCGAATCGTGGGACCAGCCCAACCAAAGCCACTCCGACCAGAAGTGCCGAAGAGATCTGGTAGAAAACGTCGGCGGCCGGCAAACGAAGCCCTTGCATTCCCCACACGAACTCGCCGCGCCAGAAACTGGCCATCACTTCCGACCAGAAATACCACGAGCCTCGTAGTGTGAAGATCGGGTGATTAAGCCACTCGCTGGCCGGCCTTCGCGTCCAGCCCAATACCGCGATCTTTGGAGCCGATCCGGTGAAGTCGCCGAAGTTATGGAGGTTCCATGCCGCCCAGCACGCGATTGGCAATCCCGTACTGATGACCAACAGTGTGAGAGCGGGTGCCGCAGCGCGTAACCTGCCAGCGCGAGCCAGTCGCCAAGTTTGGATCAGCACAGCCACGGCCGCCACGGCCACGAGCGGCAGGGTACTGACCTTGACCAGGCACACGGCCGCCAGTGACAGGCCTGTGTATAAGCCGAGCTTCACACTGGGTACGTCAGCGCGCAGCCATCGTATCAACCCGATAAACGCCATGCCAAAGCACACAGGCGCCAAAACGTCGTTCTGTATCGAATAAAAAATGTCCTGTGGCAGAACGGCCAGAAGCACTGGAACGCCCAAGCGGACAAAGCGTGCCTCCGGGAAAATCAGGCGTGCGGCGGCATACCCCAGCCACACCAGTGCCGCAGCCACAAACACATTCAAGAACCGAATCCAATACAGCAAGAAGCCGCCTGCCATGCCCAACTGTTGGCCAAGCAACAACCACAAAGCCGCAACCGAGTAGTAAAGCGGAGCTTGCGACGATTCAGGGTTGGCGGATCGCGCATTAGCCCCCCAAGCCAGCAGCCTGGCTTTAACCTGCTCCGGTGCCGCCCATATGGGAGAAGGATACGGGAACTGCTGCGGCCTCAAGAGGTACTCAGGCGATCCGTAAAGCACAATGTAATTTGACGCCTCAAGAGACAAGAGATCCAGTTTGCGGGGAACATGTCCATGAGAGTATTTCAGGACCAAGTCGAAGTGATCGCCCTCATCGACGTTATTGAAAAAAGGAAAGGCGGCGGAGTAGACAAACACGCGAATTGCGGCCAGAAAGCACAACGCCAACACCAAGTGATGCTCCGTGAGCTTTGAAAAAATCGCATTCCAGAGCTTCTGGGACGCAACGCGCTCGCTCGGAGGAGTGCTGGTTCGCAAAGCCATCATGCCTATTTCAAATCCTGCCGGGCGCGTCGCCGTCCTTCTGCGATCTGTGCTTCAAACGATGCACCGAGTTCAGTCGCCTCATTCCCAAAGGGGCTCGTCTTCTCCGCTTCATCGAATGAATGCAAAGCCAGTCGCGGCTGTCCCAAAGCTAGTTGTGTATAGCCCAGTCGTACATACAGCCAATGTGGTTGCGACGACCGTTCTGCGGCACGACTAAGTACCGCCGCCTCATCCGCATAGCGACCTTGTTGATCATAGAGTCGGGCAAGAGCGTAAGGAGCATCATTCGAGTCGAGCTTGATAGATGTGCGCAATTCCAGTTCAGCGTCCGGCCAACGGCCAATGCTAAGCAGTGCAGTGCCCTTCGCGTAATGCAAAAAAGCGTTTTCCGAAAAGATACGTCCCGCCTGCTCCAATTCATCGAGTGCTTCGACGTTGCGATTCAAAACAACGAGAATAGCGGCAGCATTGAGATAATAGTCGAACCGTTCCGCTCTGCCCCGGTTTCCATCTAAGGCAGGAGGACTATCAAACTTTGTTTTGTTGCAATCGATTTGCAACCGACGGATCAATCCTGAGGTCTCGGGGGTAACGCGTACAAATAATGCCGCATGGGTGTCGAGGTAAACCGAACGCCATCGTTCGCTGGCGCAAAACGTGTCCAAGCCTGACAACCCGCCACCAAGTTCATGGTCGACCGACACCATAATAGTGTTGATATTCCGGGAAGCAGCCTCCCGCTGCCACTCCGAAGAATCCAAAGACTGCCCCCTCAGTTCAAACGAACGCTGAAGGATTTTGCCGTCGAAGGGCCCACCTCGGCCATCAACGTAATCCGGATACTCTGGCAACAGTCGCCAAGCCGCAAAGCCGCCAACGTTGTAATCATTGAAAACATTTCCCGGCAGTTGCTCACGCTTCAGAAATGTCGCGGCGTCTTCTGGATACCATCTCGATTCCCCTGGCCCAAAGAGCGAGAACTGGTACGGTGTTCGCAGATAGTACCGGTTGGTGACTAGATCCCAGACCCTGATGCCTACCAGAGTGGTAAGCATAATCACCGCCAACGCTAGCAGCACCGGTCTGAATTCGCTGGTTGCAGCTTCGATACGTTGCCATGAACGCTTGACCCAGGTAATCTCGACACCGTCGCCGAGTATCGCGCCTCCGATGACGACAACCACGGCCGCGAACAGGCCCTGAAATCGTACTGCGTGAAAGACAGGAAAGATTGAGACGCCTAAGATAACCGCCGGAGCGAATCGCCGATTAGAAATTGCGACGAGCAGCGCCAACATTGCGATCAGGGCCAACAACCAGAAGGCGCTTCTCGGATCTCGCCACGCGAAGGCCTCTGCAAAACTGCCTGACGTGACAGGGATACCCATCAATTCGACAATCCTTCTGCTGCTCTGGACCGGAAGCAGTCTCACCATACCGATGTAGTTCCGGGGTCCCCATGGATTGAGTAAAGTAGCGCCAATGGTCGCAAGTAACCAGGGGGCGGCCACCCGAAGTCGGTTCACCGCGACTGGACCACGCTCGGCAATCAGCGTCTCGCCGAGTTCTAGAAAAACATAAGCGGCGCACATGCCGAGGCCGGAGACAAACCCCAGGTGCAGGTTCACCCACAGAATCATGAGCAGCGGAAGCAACCATAATGGCCCACGTCCAGATCTGTGATAGTGCCAGAGTATGCTTACGAAGGCAACGAACAGCAGTTGACTGAACATTTCCGCCCGAGGTGCTGTGCGGAGAGCTATAAGCGGCACGGCCAGCACCGCCAGGCATTTTGTGATCGTATTACCTCGAAGCAGCACGGCAGTGGTCGCAACGCAAGCCGCCGCACACCACCATGAAAGGAGGGCGTAGCCTCCTAAAAGATAGAGCCAGTACAGAATGAGCTGTGACAACACGGGATAAACCCACTCGTGCCCAACCGCCGTATAAGACAGGACGTCTGTAAACGGAATGCTGCGGTGCTGGACGATCCAGCGCCCCGTCGCCAGTTGCCACCCCAGATCGGGATCGCCAACGGTTCGTAGTCCCGCAAACAGCGCATAGATCAGCGCAATCGCCGGAATGAGAATCGCCAGGGGCCTGCTTATCCTTACGTGCAATGTGGTATGCCTGTTCGTCTTAAGAACCTGTCAGACCGCTTGCCCAGGGGGCAAGCTATACGCCAGCCATGGTAAATGAAATGTGGCGGAATCTCTTGAACTCGCGGTGCGATGCTCGCCTGAGGTTGCTCTCTCATCCACAGGAAGCTATTTTTAGGTATGGAGTTTTCCGGTAACAAGGCCTATCCCGTTGTCCGGTCGGTCTTCGTTGTGTTGGTCCTGCTCAGCGCTCTGTGCGCCGGCCTACACACCGTCGCGGACTATGACATGGGCTGGCACCTTGCCACCGGACGCTACGTAGTTCAGCACCACCAGATTCCTCGCACCGATGTTCTATCGTTCACGTCAACTGGAAAACCATGGAACTATCCGCCGTTTGCAGGGGTGCTGCTGTACCTGACCTACTGTGCGTTTGGCTATGCCGGCTTGAGTTGGTTGAGTGCGCTAGCATGTCTGGCGGTTGTGGCCTATATCGTTCGCAGGGGAGACATTGGCAGCGCGGTCCTGGCAATGTTTGCGGTTCAGTCCATTGCCGCCCGCACGGCGCCGCGGGCCGACCTCTTTACTACAGTCTTCTTCGCGCTCTTTCTCGGCGAACTCTGGGCCTATCACCGTGGAACACGTTCCCGGCCGTGGCTGCTGCCTGTGATCATGCTGTTCTGGGTCAATCTTCACCCGGGTTTCATCGCGGGACTCGGGGCCATCGGCGCCTACCTGCTCGCTGAGGCCGCGGATCTCTTGTTTGCGGAACGGCGTCAGGCCGTACTTCTTCGGCTGCGACAGGTATGGCCTTGGCTCGTGGCGTGCGGGGTGGCGACTTTGGTCAATCCGTGGGGCCCCAGAATTTATGTCTCGTCACTGTCATTGTCGGGACTCGGAGCCCCAACCCAGGGACTGCTCAATGGCAACAGTTTCATCGGTGAGTTGCAGGGCATACCGATTTCACGCGCGTTGCTGTATCAACTCATCGACCTCAGGCACATGGAGAATGGCCTCGCCTGCTTGCTATTGGTCGCAGTGATTCTGATCGGGCTCTTCCTCTGGAAACGGCAGTTTGGGGCCGCCGTCATCGTCTTGGTTGCGCTCTATTCCACGCTGGCGCATGCGCGTTACATGGGGATGTTTGTGATTACGATCGCCACCATTGGCGGCCCCTTCTTGAGCGAGCTCTTCGCCAGCAGCAGCAGTTCAACCGCCGACATAGGGAAAACCACGGGGCCGCTAGTGCGCGTGCCCGCCCCCATGGCCCTCCTGGTGACGCTTATCTTTTGTGCCATTGCGCTGCTGCATATTGCCGACTTTGTGTCGAGCCGCACGTACGTGGTTTTCAACGCGGATTGGAGATTTGGAACGGGAGAGTCCTCCTGGTTCCCAGAGCGCGCCGCCGCTTTTATCCGGAGCGAACACTTGCCGGGAAACATCTTCGAAGAATATGCACTAGGTGGTTATGAGGCTTGGAGCCTGGGGCCGCAGTATCCCGATTTCGTCGATGGACGCGGAGTCAGCCCCGATCTCGTCGTCGAGCAACGCAAACTCTACAGCGAGGGTCCCGATTCGCGGTTATGGCAGTCTGAAGCCGACCGCTGGAATCTGAATGTTCTGCTGGTCGCGACTTCCGGGTTCCGCGGATTTCAGAAGATGGATCCGCTCGCCTTCTGTCAGAGTGCAGCCTGGCGTCCGGTTTATATGGATGATGTCTCGCTCGTATTTCTTCGCGACACTCCGCAAAATCGTCCCTGGATCGACCGCCTGCAGATCGACTGCCGGACTCAGAAGCTCACTCCGCCTGCCGCAGCTTCGCGTCCGGTGCTTTACGATTTCTATCTGAACTCCGGAGCCCTGTTCTGCGAATTGCAACGCGACCAGGAGGCGGAACCGTCGCTGCGCCGTGCTTCTGCCCTCTATCCCGAAGACCCGAATGCCCATTTGCTGCTCGCATCGTTCTTTCAGAGTAGGCGACGCTACCGCGAAGCGGAGCAGGAATATCGCGCTTCGGTTGCACTGATGGAAACCGGCGGGGGCTTGTACTATCTCGGATTGCTCTACGCCGGAGAGGGCCGCAACGTCGAGGCGGTCGAAGCTATTGAGCGCGCAGCAAAAGAGGCCACGGAGCCGCTCGATATGTACATGAGCCTTGGAAAACTCCAAATTGCACTAAATCATCCCCAGCAGGCGCTGGCTGCGTTTGCCCAGGCCGAGAAACACAGCCCGTTTCGCAACGGCGGTGAATCGCTAGCCCCTGAGCTCTACGCCCAGATTGCTGAAGGGAACTCCGAAGCGCACAGGCTTCTCGGACAGTGGCCGGAAGCGATCGCGTGCCAAAAGGAAGCCACGCAAAGAACTCCCATGGAGGTCACGCGCTGGATCCGCCTTGCAGATCTTTATGCCGCGACTGGGCAGACGCAGTTCGCAGCTGAGGCTCGGCAGCGTGCAACCGAGTTACAGGGGCCGAACCTGCCTCGTTGAGGTGTAGCCCACTGTTGCGCGTCGACACCAGGCGCGGGATAATTGCGCCAGCTCTCCGGACTCGATCGCAACTTCTGCATGACACAGGATAAGCAGGCAGGAACCGCTCCGTTTGAACCGTCGCTTGGCAATAGGATCGGCAATGTCCGGCAGAAGCCAATACTGCTGGGCACCCTACTCGTACTCGCCACTTTGCTGTTGTACGGCCGGGTCGTCCATCATGAATTCCTCGTGTTTGATGACAACGTTTATGTCACCAGCAACATTCACGTAAAAACAGGATTGCATCTCGCCAATGTGGTTTGGGCTTTTACCAGTTTCGACGAGGCAAACTGGCATCCCCTTACCTGGATCTCGCACATGGCGGATTGCCAGATGTTTGGCCTGAGTGCCGGCCCCCCTCACATGGTCAATGTCGCGCTGCATGCGGCCAACGTCCTGCTTTTGTTCTGGCTGTTGCAAAGCGCTACCGGCGCAGTGTGGCGCAGTTTCTTCGCAGCCGCACTCTTTGCCGTGCACCCGCTGAACGTGGAAACCGTCGCCTGGGTAGCGCAACGGAAAAGTCTGCTCAGTGCCCTCTTTTCCTTACTCACGATTCTCGCTTATGGCTGGTATGTTCGGGGCCCTGACTGGAAGAGGTACCTGGTTGTTGTTGGGGCCTTTTCGCTGGCACTGATGTCCAAGCCCATGGCCGTCAGCCTCCCGCTTGTTTTGCCGCTTCTTGACTACTGGCCATTGGAACGGTACGAGGAGCTTTCCTTTCGACGCAGGTGGATGCGGTTATCGATGGAGAAACTGCCGCTGTTCTTGATGAGCGCAGCAGGTTCCATGGTGACGATGGCCGCGCAGCGTTCTGGCGGTGCTGTGGCAGACGCGATACTGCCGCTCTCCGTGCGCATAGGAAACGCTATCGTGTCCTACATGGCATACGTCGAAAAGACAGTTTGGCCTGCCAGACTGTCCGTGTTTTACCCTCACCGGGAGCAGTCCTTACCGTGGTCTGATGTAGTCGCCGCGGCAGTTATCTTGATAGCGGCCACTATCGCGGTGTTGTATTTTCACCGCACTCGCTATCTTGTGATGGGCTGGTTCTTCTTTGTCATAACCCTGATTCCAGTAATCGGAATTGTCCAGGTAGGCCGCCAGGCCATGGCTGACCGTTATGCATACGTTCCCTGCATTGGCCTCTTCATCATCATCGCGTGGGGCTTAAGTGATCTGGCCCATGCGCTCGTCATCCCTCGCGTTGTGCCAGCAGTGGCGGCAGTGTGCCTGATCTCCGCATTTGCGGCTGCCACCAGTCGCTATCTACCGTACTGGCAGAGCGGCGTGAAGTTGTTTACGCACGCCACTTCCGTTGCCGGCCGGCCCGAGTTCGATCTCGAAGAGGATCTTGCCGATGCGCTGGCTTCTGCCGGTCGGATGGATGAAGCCTTTCAGCACTACCGGGAAGCATGTGAATTACTTCCGACTTACGCGCTCTGTCATTACAACATGGCATATATCCTGTTAAGTCGACATCAACTCCAGGATGCACTGGAACAGTATCGGCTCGCGGTGAGCTTCACCGACAGCAAGGACATGGCACTTTCATCCTTGATCAGTTCTGGCGAAATACTGCTGCAACTCGGTGATTACGAAACGGCGGAGATGAGATTGGCGGCGGCGCTGCAAATCGACCCCAACAACAACAAGGCCTTGCAACTCCGCCAACAGGTGCTCAATCAGGTGTCCAGTCAAAAGAGCAGCCAAAACCGTTAAGTGCGTGCCTGCGTCGTGCCCAGATGCTGACGAGCGATTCCATGTCCGTGTGACCGCCATCACATTCCCGAGTGACGCAGAATGCTGCCCATCTTCCTTTCCGCCTTTAAGTTAAATTAGCGAAGTCCAGACAGCGATGCTGCGAAGAATACGCACGTCCAGTCTTGGTCCCCGGCGAGAGCGGAGCTGCAAGCGCAATATTAGAGATCTTAGGAGAGAATAGGGCATGGAGAATCAACCCACCACCACTCAACCGACAGCGGGATCAACCTGGCACGCCAAGCAGGTCTACGCGATGGCGGTAATCAGCCTCGTGGTTGGGCTGGCGATTGGATACCTGTTCCGCGGATCGCAATCACCGCCGGTGCTGGCGCCACCCCCTGCCGATTCCCAAGCCAGCGCCCAGCCGAACCCCCATGGGATGGGCGGAAAGATGCCCAGCCTTGAAGAGATGAAGCAGATGGCCGACAAAAAGGCAGCGCCGCTGCTCGAAAAGTTGAAGAGCGATCCCAACAACAGCGATCTGCTCAATCAGGTCGGAACCATCTACGAAAGAACCCACCAGTTCAAGGAAGCGGCTGACTACTATCAAAAGGCATTGCAGGGCGATCCGAAGAACGTTGCCATTCGCACCGCGCTGGCTTCGTGCTTGTACTACAACGGCGACGTGGACGGGGCGATCAGCCAGCTTCAGCAGTCGCTGAAATATGACCCCAAGGATGCCAACTCGCTGTTCAACCTCGGCATGATGAAGTGGCAGGGAAAACAAGACAGCAAGGGAGCGGTGGCAGCTTGGCAGCAGTTGCTGAAATCGAATCCGCAATTAAGCCCGGACCGCAAAGCCGCGGTGCAGAAAGTGATGGCCGACGCCCAGATGCAGGGCAAGAGTTAGCTCCATGACCGCGTGATAGTCGTACGTCGAAGCGACGGGCGCGCATCGCCCGTCCCGGCAAACAAAATGAGATCTGAAGGAGCACTGAGCAAATGACGGATACAAATCGAGCAACCTCCACCCCCGAGCAGTGGACAAGCATGCAAGCATACGTGTTGGCGGTCATCTGTCTGCTGGTGGGAATCGCCGGCGGCTGGTTCATCCGCGGATCCCAGAGTCCGGCAGTCGCAGCCACCGAGACAGCGAGCGTACCCGCCGCGTCTGCCGGCGGTGCAGACGTAGGCTCACAAGTTCCGACCCCCGCGCAGATGCAGAAAATGGCCGACACGCAAGCTGGTCCGTTGATCGAGAAACTCAAGGCAGACCCGGCCAACGCCGATCTTCTGGCCAGCATCGGCAACATTTATTACGACGCCCAGCAGTACCCCACAGCCATCGATTACTACCAGCGAGCGCTGAAGGTGCAACCGTCCAACACGGGCATTCGCACCGACATGGCGACCGCCTATTGGTACACCGGCAACGCCGATACCGCCATCGCAGAATTCCAGAAATCGCTTTCGTACGAGCCAAACAAGGCCAACACCTTGTTCAATCTTGGGATCGTCGAGTGGCAGGGCAAAATGGATATCGACAAAGCTACCGCGGCCTGGCAGAAGTTGCTGGACACGAATCCGAACTACGAAGCCAAAGATAAAGTTCTGGAATTGATGGCACAGGCGAAGAAGCATTCAGGCGTCAAACCGGGCACGCCGGCAAAGCCGTTGCAGTAGCCTGCTCGTCCAGGTGGTCCAGTTGCCAAGGGGGCAGGGCTTGAGTTCCAGCATCTCAACATTGGAAGCAACCCCACGCGGTGACCGCGAGCGCGTGGTATCCGGAACCACCAAGTTACTCTTCGCCGCCACATCCTTCTTGAGCGCGTTCTTGCTGTTCCAGGTGCAGCTGATTGTCAGCAAGTACATTCTGCCCTGGTTCGGTGGTTCGGCCGCGGTTTGGACGACAAGCATGCTGGTTTTCCAGATGCTCTTACTCTGCGGCTATGTTTATTCGCATCTGGTTTCTGCGCGGTTCTCTGCGGCGGCACAAGCAAGATTGCACTTGGCACTGCTGACTGCGGTCGCCCTGTTAGTTTTCACGCTGATGTTCCTGTGGCCCTCGGCGATCACTCCAGCAGCATCATGGAAACCGGCGGGAAGCGGAAATCCAGTGCGCGATGTGGCCGTGATTCTCCTGGTGTCCGCTGGATTGCCGTTCTTTGTTCTTTCCACGACAGGTCCATTGCTCCAACGCTGGTTCGCCCGTCTGGGCGTGGGCACCAAGACGTATAAGCTGTACTCCATTTCAAACCTGGGCTCCTTACTCGGACTCTTGAGCTTCCCATTCCTTCTGGAACCGGCGCTTCGAATGAAAACCCAGAGCTTGATCTGGTCGCTGCTATTTTTTGTGTTCGTCGCAGGGTGCGGCCTTTGCGCATGGAGAGCGCTGCACGCGAGTGAAGAAGCCGACAACGTGGAAGGGACTGCAGAAACTAACGGTGGAGTACAAACCAGCCCGCTTATCTACTCGTTGTGGTTCTTGCTTCCCGCCTGCGCATCTGCGCTGCTGCTGGCTACCACCAACCTGCTTTGCCAGGAAGTAACATCGGTTCCGCTGCTCTGGGTGCTGCCACTGTCGATTTATCTGCTCAGTTTCATTCTGTGTTTCGATCATCCGCGTTGGTATCGGAGATCGGTGTGTCATCCGCTGTTTATCATCGGTGTGTTTCTGGTTTGCGCAGCGCTGATTTACAAGCGTCCAATTGTTCTGCTCGCCGACCTGCCCATCCTCCTTTTCCTGGTCTGCATGATTTGTCACGGTGAACTGGTGAGCTTAAGGCCCGGGGTAGAGCGGTTGACGGCATTCTACCTGGCAGTTTCGGCAGGCGGAGCGGTGGGCGGTGTTTTTGTCGCGATCGTTGCACCCCACATATTCACATTCTTTACTGAATTTCAGCTGACGCTCGGAGCCGCCATCGTTCTCGCGCTGGTGTGTCTGTACCGCGACGCAAGTTCGTGGATCTACGAATCCAGCCTTTGGCTGCCTGCCGGAATCGGCGTCGGAGCCATCGGCTTCGCGTATGCCGTCGGACGCTGGTGGCCTGAAACCGCAAAACTTCTGGGCGATGTCCGTTTCTATCCGGTTGCAATCCTGATCAGCTTCCTTGTTGTTTTGGGCGCATTCGCCTTCCGAGGCACACACGGCACGACCCAGCGCGGATTTCGTTTTGTCCAAGTACTCGTCGTGGTGGTCGGATGCTTAGCCATCTATGCACTCGTTCGCAGCACTCAGCCACTACCAGGACTCTACCTGAGTGCACGCAACTTCTACGGGGCTATCCGAGTTTTTGACATACCTCACGGAAAGATGCTGATGCACGGGCGAACCGTGCATGGCGGGCAATTCGAACCGCCCGTCGACAAGGAACCCTCAGCCTACTACGGCCGGCGCAGTGGAGTCGGTGTGGTGATGGAGAATCATCCCAAAAGGAATATCGGAGATGGAAGCTTGCGTGTCGGTATCGTCGGATTAGGCGTGGGCACGCTGGCCGCCTACGGACGCCCCGGCGACTATTTCCGCTACTACGAAATTGACCCAAACGTCATCCGTTTATCGTCCGGATCGCATCCTGTATTCACCTACATTCAAGACTCCGCTGCTCGCGTTGACACGGTACTAGGCGACGCACGGCGGTTGCTGGAAGACGAAATTGCGCGGGGCGAGAATCAGAAGTTCGATGTTCTAGTTGTAGATGCCTTCTCTGGCGACGCCATCCCGGTTCACCTACTCACTCGTGAAGCGTTCGAAACCTACTGGCAGCGCGTTGATCCGACGAACGGAATCATTGCCGTCCATGTCAGCAGCCGGCACATCAATCTCTTGCCTGTGGTGCAGGGAGCGGCGGCGTATTTTCAAGCGGATTCGATCATCAAGTACGAGGAGGGTGAAGGCCCGATCATGAGCAACTGCTGGATATTGCTCGCCCGAAATCCTGGAGTATTAAGCATGGCGGGGCTTCAGCAGCATCTTCCCCCTGACGTCAAGCCGCTACAGCCACGCCTTTGGACAGACGATTACAGCGACCTCTTCCGGTTGATCAAGTATTAAACCACCTACTTCCGCGGTTTCCCCACGCGCTGCGCGGTCACGAACATCTTGGCCACCGTATCCATGTCTTTGGGTTGCACTTTTCCCGCAGGGATCCGCATGTGGGTGAGATCCTCGATTTTCAGCAATAAATCGACCAGCGCCATGGAGTCGATGAGGCCTGAGGAAACGAGGGGCGTGTTTTCATCGATCGTGAGACCCGGTTTTCGGATCAGCCTGACGATGTGTTCGATCATTTGCTGTGCTTCGGCGGTCATTCGGATCGATCTCCTAAGACTCGACGTTGAGTTCCGGATGTTCTTTCAACAACTTTTCGCGCGTGGCGGAACGCGCTGCCTTGCCGGCCGTGCTCTTCACAATCCATTTTGGTGGTTTTAGGAAAATCAGGCGGACCGCCACTCCGATCCCGCCGACGACCAGGTTGCGAATCTCCCGTTCGATCTCCATGGCATTTGCCAGAAGTTCTTTGCGTCCCACTTCCGCAACCACGACGACGTCTTCGGTTCCGAGATCGGGATTGTATATACCCATCGCTACCGCACGGCCATCATGAATGGCCGGGTGGTTGGCGACGATCTCCTCGATGTCTTGCGGGTAAAAGTTTTCGCCGCCAACGATGAGGAGATCTTTCTTCCGACCGATCACATAAAGTTCGCCCTCCAGACAGAAACCAAGATCGCCAGTGTGGTACCAGCCATCGACGATTGCCTTGGCAGTGAGATCGGGGCGGTTGTAGTAGCCGGTAAAAAGGCTGTCGCTCTTGATGAGAATCTCGCCGACGCACCCGGGAGCAAGCAGCGCACCGGAATCGGATGCGATCCGAACCTCATTGCCGGGCAGCAAGCGGCCCGACGATGTGAAAGAAACAGCGCCTGGAGCAGCTTCGGCAACCGGGATGATAAGATGTGCGCTGCGGAATCGCTGACCATCCGCCCAAATGCGCTCAGGCCCCGATGCTCGGCTGATGTCCGATTGGGTCACGGCAAAAACGGTCTCGGCCATGGCGTAAGAGGATTGCAGAACCCCGCGCTTCAATCCAATGGCGGAGAAGGCATTCTCGAACTCCTGCATGCTGCTCGACCGGACCGGTTCCGAGCAATTGATCATTGCGCGAACCGACGAGAGATCGTATTGCGTCCATCGACTCGGCGGCGTGCGCCGGGGAACGAACTGGAAGGCAAAGTTCGGCATCCACGCCAAAGTACATTTGTGCTCGCTGATGATCTGCAACATGGTTTCCGGCTGCATCACCCAGTCGAGCGGCGACTGCATCACCACGGGCATCTGGCAAACCATGGGCAACATAAAGCAGGCGATCAATCCCATGTCGTGGTAGAGAGGCAGCCAGCTGTAAACGCAGTCCGTCGCTCCGTCAATCTTCAGCGCCTCCGCCAGATGTTCGAGTTGCCTCAGCACCGCTGCATGGGTCAGAGCCACGCCCTTCTGAAGTCCGGTGGTACCGGCCGAATGCTGGATGAATGCCAAGCTCCCAGCCTGATTCGCTAATTCAGGAAGCTTCACGTCTGCACCCGGGCCCCCGCTGTCTTTGGCACGAAGCAGCCTCGTTTCCGCACCGAGAGATACGTGGCCGAGCATGTCGTCAGGGAATTCTTCGTCGATGACCACGATCTTGGCATTGAGGTTTGCCGTAACTCCAGCCAGTCCGGAGCGGTATTTGGAAGCCTCCACCTTGAAATTGGGATAGGCAAGAAAGGCAGGCACCGCGCCTAGCATCATCGCTCCGACGAAGGTCGTCATGGCCGAAATGCTCTGCGGCATGATGATGATTACGCGATCGCCGACCATCACGCCATGGTCGCAGAATATTGTGGCCTGCAGACGGGCGCGGCGCCGAAACTCAGCAAAAGTCACGTTCCCGCGCTCGTCTTCGTCGATCCAGGCAGTCACAAATGGACGATCGCCGGGAGCGGCGGCGAGCGCGTCGATGAGACTGCGACATCCGGTCATCGTGGCTGCCATTGTAGCTGGTGAGAGTGAGGAAAATCCGCGACGCAGATCACGACCAACGAAGGTCCCGGCGGTATGCTGGTGAACATATGCGAGAAGAGCAGGAATACGTAATAATGCCTTGCGATCCGAAAAAGATATCGATACCCAGGTGAGGAATGTTGGTTCGAGGAATTTTGTACGGTCTGGTGTTTCTGTTTTGCGTCGTGGTCTTTGCCAAGGTCCGCTCGCGAGTGGTCCGGCAATCTGTTCTCTTGATCGGCGGCTACGCGCTTTATCTCAGCTGGGGAGCCTGGTTCGCGGCTGTTCTCCTCGCTTCCACGGTGATGAACTTTCTGTTGGGGAAATGGCTTCAACGCAAGCCTTCCGCGCCCGTTCTCTTAACGGGTATTTTCGTGAACCTGGCGCTGCTCGGCAGCTTCAAGTACCTCCCGGAAATCGCGGGCAACGTCCCTCTCTCCTCGCTGCAAAGGTTCTCGCATCTCGCCCTGCCCTTAGGGATCTCATTCTGGACCTTCCAGGCGATGAGCTACCTGTTTGACCTTTACCGTGGCGAGGAACTCGATCCGTCGTTCTTCGAATTCGCGCTGTACATGGTTTTCTTCCCGGTCGCGATCTCGGGACCGATCTGCCGTATGCCCGAAATGCTTCCGCAATTTCGCTCCGACCAAACCACACCTGGGCGCGACATCGGACGCGGGTTCAGCCGTATCGCAACGGGCGTGCTCATGATGCAACTGGCGCAATTGCTCGGGCAGGGAATTCTGGCGGGTGACGGAATCAACTCCGGCTTCGACCGTCTCGCGCAGTGGAGCGGTACCGATGTCTGGTGCCTGGCATTCGGCTACGGACTGCAGCTCTTTTTCGATTTCGCCGGATACTCGCATATCGCCATCGGCGCGGCCCAGGCGCTTGGGTTCACAGTACCGGAGAACTTCGCGCGTCCCTTTCAATCCACTACTCCGTCAATCTTCTGGACGCGCTGGCACATGTCGCTATCCTTCTGGATTCGCGATTACGTTTTCCTCCCGCTGGCAGTAGTCCGCCGCGAGATGTGGTGGAGAAATCTTGCTTTAGTGGTTTCGATGATCCTGTTCGGATTGTGGCACAAAGCAAGCGTGCTCTTCGTGCTCTGGGGCTGCTATCACGGGGTGCTGCTCGTCTTGCATCGTCAGGTACAACAGGTGCAGCGCAAGTTCGACTGGACGCCTTCTGAGGCCCTCTGGACGCCGATCTCGTGGGTTGTAACGATCGGTCTCATCAGTTTGGGATGGATACTCTTCCGCGCCAAGTCTCTGATTGAAGCGCGGCAAATGCTGTCGGCAGTCCTGTCGCCTGCGAGCTATTCCTCCCACTTTGTCAGCGGCAGTCTTTATCTCCTGGTGATGTCCTTGGCGGCTGGATATGCAATTGTGCTCTTGGTGATCGAGGGGCTCGATCGCTATTCGGCTAGGCCGGAAGCTGCCAATGGCCGTTCGTCGGGGATGATCGCCCTTATCGCTCGCAATCGCTGGTTTTGGATTCCACCTCTCTACGTATTGGCATTACTTATCGTTCTCATCGTTACGCACACTCGCGGTGCTGGCGCAGCTCAGTTCATGTATCGGAATTTTTGAAGGCTGGTGAATCCGGGATTCTAAGCTTTCTGTTCGATCAGCTTATTCGATCGGTGTGCCGTCGGGTGCAAAAACAGGGAAGCCATCCCATGGTCGAGCCATGCGCAACTGCTCCGCCCCGGCGGCGCGGTCATAGTCGAAGAGGAACAGTCCGAAATTGTAATGCAGAATCCGGTCGTCGGGCTTTTTCCTGATTGCCCACTGATACTCAGCGACCGTCTCGTCCGGGTTCTCGTCTGGAGCACGCGCCTTGATGGTCAGCCTCAAGACCTGATCCGAGTGGTTCAGCTGATTCGTGAATGGAGGCTTTTGCAGCCGTTCGAGCATCTCGCGGGTAATCCGAAGGTGATCGTGACTGGTGAACGCCAGCAGTTGTTCGCATTCGGTTTGAGAAGGAACGTCGGAAACGGCCGCACCGCTCGGTAGAGACGGGGCTTGCTCCGTCTCCTTCGCCAGCTTGCTCGCAATCTGCAGGAACATGGCGCGCGCCAGAAGGTAGTTGCCCTCGGGAGTCAGGTGTACGTGCTCATAAACGAGGTCGCTACCGACGATTCCGTTCGGACTCGCGTTCGCGAAAATCTCATCGGCGTCCACCAGTTCAGCGCCTGAGGACGGAGAGGCTACCGAACGATTGATGTCATTGATCTTGCTGTCCGCGCGAAACCGGAGTGTATCGAGATCGCGGGCGCGATGAAAATGCTCTTTGGCGGCGCGGTAATCTCCGAGCATCCAGAGGCAGCGAGCAATGCGAAACTCGAGCTCGGCGTACTGGTCGTCAATCTGCGCCGCGGCGAGATAGATTTTCAATGCTTCGGTGTACGACCGGCCGTTTTCCAAGTCCGACCCCTGTTGCATCAGCGCCGACCAGGAACGCAAAGAATCCTGTCCTAGATTTGCGCGGTGCAAGGATGCGAACGGAGCGCAATCTTTCAGATTCGTGGCTATCGTGGCGACGATGACCCGGGCGCCCGAGGCGCGAGCGACAGCGATCGTGTCGCGCAGGTTGGTCGCAAAATTCTCATACACATGCTGCATAAGCGGCGAACTGGACGGGACTTGCTTGTCTAGAAACATCTCCATGCCGCCCCACTCCCGCTTTTGCGTTCCCACCTTGGTCAGAAACTGACCGAGACGAGTTGAGCGGAAGAAGATGCTGGTGCGGATCACGGGGAGGCTCATGCCGGAGGACGTAAGAGCAGTGCCGGGGCCATAAGGTCCGACGACTTCATTGTTGCCCGAGTAGATGATGAACAAGTCCGGTCGCTGGTTCGCCAGTCCCTTGGCGATCGGCAGCAGAACATGCGAGTTGATGGCGACGCTGCCCGTATTGACCACCTCGAACTTCATGGAAGGGAGGCGTTCCCGAAGCATCACCTCCAGATACCGGCTGAATCCATAGGCGGGATCGGGATCGCCCATGGCTGCGGATTCCCCGAGCACAAAGATTCGGAAGGTTTCCCGCGGTTTGTCGGCTGGGATGGCGTATGCCTGAGGTGTCTTGATCATGCCGGGAGGAAAAAATGGAGCAGGGAAAAACAGGTTGTAACAAGATGCGGGCCGGCCCTGCACCGTGCAGGGGACGGTGAGGTCGGTCGGGAATCCAACGCCAAACAGGCGCAACACCGCTTCCGCCATGCTGAGCAGCAGCACGGGAATGAAAATTGAGGAAGCCATGCGCGGCGCCCAGAAGCGCCACCCACGAACGGACTTCAGCTCAGTTGAGTTGGTCATTCTTTGCGAATATGGTGCCTAGTCTCCCCAAATGTGCGCTCGTCCGGGACGCCAGCACATGCCCCCTTCAGTTGACAAAACAGGGCCGGATCGGATCTGATTTCGTGGGCCTAACCGCGTCCTCAAACCCGTCGTGATCCAGCCCTGCATTGTCCCCAAGGCAAGACGTTAAGCCGCTTGCAATGGATAACGTCCGGCCGAGGAAAGCCGAGATCCACACACTCATTCCAGCGTCTACTTGCTATGGAGGTTACGCCCTTTGTCCCTCGTTCCCGGTCTTACCGATCTGTTTCGCCTGCATGATTATGTAAGGGCAAGCATCCGGGCGGACAAAGGCCCGTTCACCCGGAGTGCACCGGAATTGCCAAAACTACAGCTCACCCCGTCTGGGCTGCTTGCGGCACTGCTTTCAATTACTTATGAAAGGGACCGAATCCGGCTTCTCCTGTGGCAGCGGCCTCGGATCGGGTCTTTCTCCGCACCCAAGGCGCATTTTGCCCCTTCACCCCCTTGCTATCCCCACCAGTTGGACGGCGCAAGTACCTGCCAGCATTGCGTTTAGTCCGTGGGCTGGGCTGGCATCGCAATTGCCCCCCACAAAAACATAGCTTCACATCGCTGAACAGGTCTTGAAGTTGGCGCAGCGCTCCCAGCACTGCGATAATTGCACTCAAGCAAATTTGGGGTTGGCCTTTGATGGCGCCCGGGAACGACGGGAGGTTCACATGATCTACAACATTGTTCGTGTCAGCAAGTGGCGGCTTGTGGCCACTGCGCTGTTTGCACTTGGGGTCCAGTTTGCGCTAGCCAGCAATGCACCTCTGGTGTCCGGCTCCTACGAGGTGGTGCAAGACACGACTCTCGGTTCCCAGTCACAGATTCGAATGCGCATCCATCTGGTGAACCACGGGCCGTCTGACCTCTCCATCCAGACGATGACACTTTGGGATTTCTCCCACCCCGCTAAGGGCGGGACTCGCGCCTGCGCAGTCTCCCTCCCCGCCCACGGGTCTGCGGACACCACCCAGGAATTCACCATGGAGAGGCCAGAATACCAACTCTGGCAAAGAGGACTGCGGCCGAGACTCGTTCTGCAGATGGAAGGCCCAGGCAATGCTCCAGGAAGAACAAAGAGCAAAACAGTGGTCCGACTGGATCGTACTTCTGGCCAGGAGGCAAAGTAATCATGCACTCCCCCAAATTACCTACCCTGGTTTGCGTCGCCCTTGCACTCATCTTGTTCGCGCCCCAGCTTCTGCTGGCCCAGTACGCCATCAGCACCGTTGCCGGCGGCGGCCCCAATAATCTGGCAGCACTCAACGCCAGCATCGGGTATCCCGGCAGTGTCGTACGTGACACGGCGGGCGACATCTACATTGCAGATTCCTACTCGAGCTACATCTTCAAAGTGGATACAACCGGCACTCTCACCGTCGTGGCCGGGAACGGTACTCACGGCTACTCCGGTGACGGCGGACCCGCAACCAGCGCGGCGCTCAACGCTCCTGAAGGCGTGTTTGTCGATGCGGGTGGAAACATCTTCATCGCGGACACAGATAATTCCGTGATTCGTGAGGTCACAGCGTCGAATGGCCACATTACTACGGTAGCGGGCAATGGCGTTGCTGGCTACTCCGGCGATGGCGGACCAGCGACCAGCGCCCAACTCTACGATCCTTTCGGCGTCTTTGTAGATGTCTCGGGAGACATTTTCATCGCGGATACAGACAATGCAGTGATCCGTAAGATTGCGGCTGGCAGCATTCAAACCGTGGCCGGAAATGCAACGATTTGCGCGGATCCCACTACGCCCTGCGGCGATGGCGGTGCAGCGACCAGTGCGCAACTCGATCTACCGGAAGGGGTGTTTGTCGATTCGGCGGGAAACATTTTCATCGCGGACACAGATAATAGCCGGATCCGCGTGGTGAATACGGGGGCTGTGCAGATTACGATTGCCGGGGTCGTGATCCCGGCAGGCGACATTCAAACCGTAGCTGGGACTTACTACCAGGCGGAGGGCGGCACTGCGTGTCAATTCACAGGCGACAACGGTCCGGCGCTCAGTGCACATCTTTGCGCGCCAACGGGAGTGTTCGTGGACGCCTCAGAGAACATTTTCATCGCCGATTGGGGTAATTCCGCAATCCGCGAAATAGCGGCGTCGGGTGTCAACATCACCACTGTAGCCGGAATTCTTGGCACGTTCGGATACTCCGGCAACGGCGGGCCAGCCACAATTGCGGATCTGAACTACCCCAGCGGCATCACCGTGGATAGTTCAGGAGACATCTTCATAGCGGATACGGACAACTTTGTGATTCGCGAGGTAACGGCCGGCAACATCGCGACCATCATTGGAAATAACTTCCTGGCCTATTCCGGCGATGGCGGGACCGCCGTGACTGCGGAATTGAACTATCCCGCAGGCGTGTCCGTTGACAGCTCGAACAACATCTTTATCGCCGACTCGGTCAACTCGGTAATCCGCAAAGTGGTTGCGGCCAGCGGCGACATTCAAACCGTGGTGGGGACCGGTACCAGTTGTGCTCCGCCACCAACCTCGGCCTGCGGAGACGGCGGCCTTGCAACCAGCGCGCAACTCAACAATCCCTACGGCGTAGCGTTGGATGCTTCTGGGAACATTTTCATCGCCGATACCGAGGACAACCGCATTCGTGTGGTCAACACGGGCAGCGCGGCGATTACGTATTGGGGGATCACGATCCAGCCGGGCAATATTGCAACCGTGGCTGGTACCGGAACTCCGGGCTACGCGGGCGACGGCGCTGCCGCTGCGAGCGCCGAGCTCAGCAGTCCCTTTGGCGTCTTCGTAGACAGCGCGGAGAACATTTTTATCGCGGACACGGATAATCACAGAATTCGTGAGGTAGCGGCATCGAGCGGCGTTATTAACACCGTGGCTGGCAACGGCACGCAGTGTAGTCAACCCAACGCTGCGTGTGGTGATGGAGGAACCGCCATCAGCGCGCAGCTCGCCTTCCCCATCGGCGTATTCGTCGACCTTTCGGAAAACATCTACATCGCAGATACCGGCGACAATCGCATCCGCGAGGTCACAGCCTCGAACGGCGACATTAATACCGTGGCCGGAACCGGTATACCGGGCTATTCGGGTGACGGCGCTGCGGCTACGAGCGCTCTTCTCGATGCTCCTGACGACGTGTTCGTCGACACCTCTGGAGACATCTTCATCACGGATACGGGCAACAACGTGGTTCGCGAAGTCGTAGCAGCCACATCGTTCATTCAGACCGTAGCCGGAAACAATACGGCAGGCTTCTCCGGCGATGATGGCCAGGCAACCAGCGCGGCACTTAACACACCCTCGGCCTTGTTTGGCAATCCTGCCGGGAGCAGCCTGTTTGTAGCGGACACGCAAAACTCGCGCATCCGCGAACTGGTTGCGTCGATCTTTGTAACGGTCACACCGAATCCAGTCAGCGTGGTGCAGAACGCTCTGCAACAGTTCACGGCGACCGTAACTGGAACCAGCGATACATCCGTGACTTGGCAGGTGAATGGAGTGGTGGGCGGTAACTCGACAGTGGGGACAATTTCGACCGCGGGGCTATTTCAGGCGCCGCAGACTGTCCCGACGCCAGCCACGGTCACAATAACGGCGATTTCGGCTGCGGATGGCACGACCTCGGGATCGGCCCAGGCGACGATTGTCAATTCGAGTAGTACCGTGACGGTCACAGTAAGTTCCGGCGGGGCCTCGCAGGTTTATACGACCACCACGCAGCAATTCACCGCAACCGTAACCGGATCAACCAACACCGCCGTGAATTGGTATGTGGAAGGAGCGCCGGGCGGTAACGCGACAGTTGGAACTATCTCTGCTTCGGGGCTCTACACTGCGCCCGCCGCGGTGCCATCGCCTGCAACGGTCGTCATCATGGCAGTCTCACAGGCCGACTCGAGTGCCATCGGTACCGCGTCGGTGATGATCGTCACTGAGCCATCTGCAACCCAGCCTCCGCCTCAAACTACGTCTCCCGGAGGAACCGCGACGTACTCTCTATCGTTAAAGGCAAATACGGGTGCTCCGGGACAGCCAATCACGCTCTCCTGTTTGCAAAGCTCATTGCCACCAAGCGCTACCTGCGGTTTCTTCTCCTCGTCAGGCTCACCAATAACCACGGTAACGCCAGGAGCCCAAGCAGTGCCATTTTCGCTGACCATTACCGTCCCCTCCAGTTCGGCGTCCCTCGAAAAACAAAACGACAAGCCAAACGGGATGCGGCCGCAACTCTTTTTCGCGTTCGTGCCGCTGTCGGGTATTTTGTTTGCCGGTGTCGGACTCGGGAATAGGCGGCGCCGTTGGCTGTTGCTGGCAGGACTCTGCGTCTTCCTGCTTCTGCTGAATGCTTGCGGAGGAGGCAACTCCGGTTCGGGTACAAGGGGTCCAGTAACATACAACGTCAAGGTTCAAGGAGCCACGGCAGCTCAGCCCAACCCGGTAACGATCACGACTGCAGTCCTGACAGTGCAATGACAATGATGGTGACAGGGACCGGGAGGGCAACGTCTCTGCAGCCATGACTCGCGATAACCAACGACACCTGCTGATCACCGCCTGCCTGCTGCTCGTTACGTTCCTCGTGCATGCACGGGCCTTGGGCTTCGGATTTTGCGACCTGGACGACGTTCACCAGATCGTCGAGAATCCCACCCTGCAATGGCGGTCCGCTCCCGATTACTTCGTCAAGGATGTGTGGCGCAATCCGCAGCCGCAATACCGCACGTACTACCGGCCGATGTTCCTGCTCTGGTTGCTCGTCAACCTCAAACTCTTTGGACTGCACCCCACGCTCTGGCACCTGGCGGCGCTCGCATTGCACGGCGCGGTGGTAGTGATGGTTTACCGGCTAGGACTGCGTCTAATGGGCGACGAACTCATCGCCGCCGCTGCGGCCCTGCTCTTCGCCGTGCATCCCACGCATGTCGAAAGCGTAGTCTGGCTTTCCGGCGTCACCGAACCGCTGGCCGGAGTATTTTTCCTCGGCGCGTTCCTTGAGTACCTGCGCTGGCGCGAAACGCGACGAACGCGCCCGATGGTGCTGTGCGCTCTGCTCACCCTGCTGGCGTTGATGGCGAAGGAAACCTCGGCGGCGTTGCCGCTTCTGATCGCGCTCTACGAGTGCCTCTTCCCCAGTGCTCCGGCGGAGAATCTCAGCCCCCGCATAGCCACCGCGGCCTACGCCGTCGCGCCCACTTTCGGAGGCGCCGCCATCTATGCCTGCATGCGCCTTTTCGCCATGCATCATGTGGTGTTCGTGAACAACTCCCCCGCCAGAGTGCTGATGACCTGGCCCCTGCTGTTATGGGACTACACGCGCATGATGTTCTGGCCCTCCGCGCTCGCCGTTTACTATGACGCCCAGTTGCTGAAGCAACCGTCCGCCGCGCAATTCTGGCTGCCGCTGGCGTTCGTGATTGTTGGCGCGGCACTCCTCGCCTACGCGTTTGTCCGCAATAAGCTGGCGGCTTTTCTCGGATGCTGGTGGCTGCTGCCCATCGTCCCGGCGCTAGTCGGCCTGTTTTCCTTTCCCGCGAACGACATTATTCACGACCGCTATACCTATCTTTCGAGCGTAGCCTTCGTGCTCCTGCTGGCGTGGGGACTGAGCCGCCTGGCGCGTAGCGGCATGGCCTTTCGTCTACCCATTGCCGTCCTGTTCCTGGCGCTAGTCTGCGGCTGGAGCATGCTCACCGTGCGCCAGACGCAGGTCTGGTCCAACGGCTTCACCCTCTACGGAAACGGGGTCAAGGTTTCGCCCAACAACGTGCGCGTCCGCAACCTGCTCGCCATCCAGTTGTTTAAAGCCGGAGACGCTCCCCAGGCGTTCGCCCTCTGGGACTCGACTCTGAAACTCGACCCCGATGCCTTTGACACCAACTACGCGCTCGGCGTGACCCTGTTCGCGGTCGGCAAACTCCCCCAGGCAGAGTTCTTTCTCCGCCGAGCCTGCGAACTCGACCGGAAGAAGCCCGAATCCTTTCTAAACCTCGCCGATCTCCTCGTCGCCGAGAACCGTCGCGACGATGCGCTCGAAGTGCTGCGCCAAGCCCTCTCCACCGTGGATGCGAACCCCGATTTGCTGCAACAGAAAATAGCGGAGATCAAGGCCGCAAAGTAGAAGCTCTCAGCTCTCAGTACAAGTAGAGCCACGTAGGGGCGGCTACTCTCCCGCCACGCCATCACCCACGGTTCTTAAGAAGCCAATAACTATCTGCTGTTCTGGGATCAGACAATCTGGGAAACTCCGCACTCGCTTCCTACCTCTTTGGTATAGCAGTGGAACGCGATCCGAGAGCCGAGACAGTACCGTTTGGGTTGTGCACGGCTTGGTGACATACCAGCGCGCAGGTGTTGGTCGCACGGTGGTAGGAGATGGGCGCGGCTCCATTTTGAGCCACCACGCGAACGTCAAAATTCACCAGCCGCTCCCCCGAGATCGACGGTGAAGTCGCGCCCATCCCATGGGCAGTGTGGCATACCGAACAGCTAAAGCCGTATTGCGATACGTGCAGGCTGTGATACGTGAAGCTCGAACTGGTGGATAGCACCTGGGTCAGGTTGTGACACTTCGCGCACAGGGCATACGGCCCGTTCATGGTCAGGTCGGGATTGGGGAACAGATTCGCGACGAGGCCGCCCGGCTCGGCGGCCTGGCTGAATTGATAGTTGCGCTCGAGGATGTGCGAGTTGATCGATCCGTGCGGACCATTCGGGCCGGAACCGCCGAACTCGCGATTGTCGTCGCTGCTATGACAATCGGTGCAAAAGATGAACGTTCCCGGCAGCATCGAACGCCCAGACGCGAGCCCATTCAGATTCAGCATGAACGGCAGAAGACTGGGCTGCGGCAGAACGCTCGTGCGCGCATGGGTCACAGGGTGACTCGATGTTGCCATGGAAGAAAATTGCGGAACAATGTTCAACGGGTCGGGCGCCGACACCACTCGCATCGGTGCGTAGCCGTAGACGAGCAGCCGCTGTTTGCCCGTGCTCGTGCCGTGGCAGCGCAAACAATTTTCATACTGGTTGATCGCCGGATTCAGAACCGTGACCCCATCGGCCGCGCTGATCCCGCTAACCGCGGTTTGCGATGGACGCAATGCTGGCGGGACGGTGAACGTCGTTGTCTGTTTGGCGGCGTGAGGGTTGTGGCAATCGACGCAGACGGTGTGCCGGTTGTGGTTCAAGAGTACCGGTTCGGCAGCATCGTGAAAGTTCACTCCGGAGGGTAAGGGATGGCCCGTCTTTGCCACCTCAGCCATGATGTTCGGAGGCGCGGGCGATACGTACGCGCCCCCGTTGGCGCCGTTGTGACACGTCATGCAATCCTGAGTAACCGGATCGCTCCCCGGCGCCGGAGGTGTGGCCGGACGCAGCAACCGCGCCGGCGCAGCCGAGTCGTGCTCCATGTGACAGGAGTTGCAAGCGTTCACTCCGACCGTAGGATAAGGACCGATGTGACCGTCGGATGAAACCTGGTTGGTCGCAGTCTGATGAATACTTCCCACAAAACCTGCCAGCGGGTTGATCTGTCCTGTCACCACCCGGTTCGGATCGTGACAGGCCAGGCACAGCTGCCCGCTCGAGCTGTCTCGGACCAGAAAGTTCTGCGCGATCCTGTCGATCTTTTGCACGTGAGGGGAGTGACAACTGGTGCACTCGATATTGCCCCTCACCAGCTTCACCGCACCGGTCGGATCGGCCGTGATCCCCTTCGACACCAGCGACGCTACCAGGTTAGGTGCGTCTTTCATTGGAAGCACCAGGCTGAACGGGTGCGAACCGGTCAACGTGGACCCGAAAGAATCGATGGCGTTCAAAGAGCCGGTCACAGGGATCTGGCCATACGCCGCCGACTGCCCCACTCCCACCGTGCCGTCATGACAGCTCAGGCAGAGACTGCTGCCGATCCCCAGCGTCGGCTGGGTATTGCCTTGTTCGACATAGGTCGTGCTGGTGTAGGGCGTGTAAGTCTTCTTCGACAACTTCTGGTTCCAAAGTGGCGTGACTCCACCCAAACCGCTGTGCGGAGCATGACAGAAAGTGCATCCGAGGCCGCCCTGGTACCGGACCGACGATCCACTCGCCGCCGACAGGTTATGCATGCCCAACACGTCGGGCGTGGGTTGAGGCTGTGCCGCAGCGAAAGCGTGCGCCCAAATCATCATCGCGATCATCAAGCCAGCCAGCGACAGGATCTTCACTGCTTCCTCCCGTCACCCGCTCCCGCGACGCCGTAGTATTGAAAGACCTCAACACGCCGGTTATACGAATCCACGACGTAGATGCGATCCTGCTTGTCAATCTGCAGCCCGGTCGGCAGTTGGAACTCCCCGTCTCTTGTTCCATTCTGGCCGAAGTAATAAAGCAGGCGGCCCTCCCGATCGAAGACCTGCACCATGCCCCACAGTCCGTCGACCACATAGAGATGATCCTCGGAGTCGAAGCCAATGCCTTTTGGGCGGAATATCCATCCAGCCCCGTCTCCGATCTGGCCGATCGCATAGCGGAACGTGCCCGACCGATCGAGCACCTGGACCCGGAAATTCATCGCATCCACCACCACCAGGTCCGTGCCATTCAGCCGCAACTCGGTCGGAAAATTGAACTCGCCGTCTCCCGTTCCGGTCTTTCCAATCGTCTGCAGCACGCTGCCCTGCATATCCATCATGAAAATCTTGTTGCGCAGCGTATCGGTGACGTAGATGCGCTGTGCGGCCGAATCCACCGCGATCCCGGTGGGACGCTTGAAATATCCCTCGCCGCCTTTCAAACTGCCGATGGCGTGCCGGAATTTACCGTTCGCATCGAACACGAATACCTTGCCCGTCTGCGAATCCGTCACATAAATATTGTCTTGCGCGTCCACCGCCACGCACTGCGGTGTGAGCATCGGATCCTTACCGGCGTCGCGGCGGGTAATGAACTTATATTTCTGCTGGATGAAATCGAAGATGTGAACTCCGCTGGCGCCCTGGTCGGTGACGATAATGCGCCCGCGCGAGTCGGTGACTATGCTGTACGGATTCACCAGGTAGTGAAAATCCGGCTGGCCCGCGACGACGTCCACGACTCGCGTCCAGAAGCTGCGCTTAGGTTTGACCTCGCGCTCCAGGCTGAAGCTGCGCTCAAAAGAAAGTTTGCGCCCCCCGTCGAGCAGCAGATCCGGAGCGTCCGACGGGCTCAAGGTATCCTTCGCAGTCTCCTTCGAACGCTTCGAAGCCTCTGCGGACGTGACCAGCATTACTGCCAGACCGGCAGCCAGCAGTCCTGCGCAAACGACTCTTCCGATACCCAAGGAGTCCTCCGCGCAAAATAAGAATGACCGACCCCGTAGTGCTAGAAGAAGTCGAACCATCTGGAGATCCCGACGTAATACGACGTGCTCGTGGCGGGCGCGCCGATCGCACTGATCCCTTGAGTGTACCGAGTATACCCGGACAGCAGTCCAATCTGTCGCAGATGGTACTGCATCTGGGCATTATATATTTCCAGGTTGTTGCGCGAGTCCGTGGCCGCGATGGTATTGCTGATCGCGCGGCTAAAGCTTCCCGATAATGACAGCCGCCGTAGCGGCGACCCCGAGACTGAGCCGCCATAGCTGGAGCCGTTGAACACGTAGTAGTCGGTCAGGCCCGGCGTCGGCGTCGGCGTGATGATCCCACCCGCCCCCAACACTGAAATTCCGTGGGATGTACTATAGAAAGTGCTGGCTTGTATCCTCCGCATGCTCAGTGAAGTCGAATAGCTCTCACTGCTGCTGCTGCTGCCCGGGTTGTTCGTCAAGCCGCTGTGGCTTCCGGTGAACGACGATATCCACGCAATTCCACCCGGCAAGCCGCGGCGCACGTTGGCGCTGTAGCCGTAGCCGGAAGTCGTATACGTCACCAACATCGTCTGCACGTTCTGCCCGTAGCTGAAAGTGCCCGACGTCCACCAGCCTTTGAAGCGGCGAAAGAAGTTTACGTTGCCTCCAAATCCCATCGAGTTGTTGCCAAAGTCGCTGGTGCTGTCGATCACGGAAGCCGAAAATGTGAAGGTGTTCCAGAGCTTTTTGCCATAGGTCACATTGCCGCTCACGAACTCCCCCGTAAAGCTCTGCCCAAAGTAGTGTTGGTCGTAGTAGGTCGCCTGCGCCGAGGCGATGAGATAATTTGTGAAATTATAGTTCAACTGACCAGCGAAGGTCAGCGAATAGGGCCGCGTACCCAGGTCCACTCCGGCCACCGGAGCCCCATTGTTGCTGAGGTTCTGCGCCAGGTAGCCGCTCAAATTGCTGGTATAGCTCTCGTTGACGTTCCAGCTCAACTTCAGGGTGGGGTGAAAAGTGACGTTCGCATTTTCCGTGGTGTCCGTGTAACTGGAGGTGCCCCCGCTATTTCCGCTCTGTGGAAGGTCCTCGAGGAAGTTGCTCGTCTGCGAGGCTCGATTGTAATTTGCAGAAAAGTAGCCATGCTCCGGCAGCGCGTGGTGCGTACCGAACCCGTAATCGTTGTCGCTGGAATGGCTCGATGACCCCTCGCCTCCCAGAAACGCAGGGTATTCCGAACTCATGGTGTTGTGATTGTAAAAGGCGGCCAGGCCCCAGCCCCTGAACTGGTAGCCGGAGTGCACATTGAACAGGCGCGTGCTCGAGGTACTGTCTTGGGTGGTGCCAAAGAGTGTGCCGCTGCCGCTGCCGTCAGAGAACCCGACCGTCAGGGTTGGCCAGTTGGGGAGCAATGCACTCCAGTTGATGCCGAAGCCGTGTCCCGTGCCCAGGGTGTTGATGGTCGGTTGATTGATCACATTGGGTGAGCCGGGGTTGCCGCCCAAACCGACTTCACTGGTGGTGTTGCGCGTGTAGTTGTAACTGACCGATCCGGGAAACTTGCTGCCCGTAAAGAAATTCGCCGAGCCCACGACCCCGCTCGAGCCGGTCAGCGATTGAGAGCTGGAGTCGTTCCGCGATTGGTCGTAGTAGGGCGTGATGGTGAAGGAAAGAAAGTTTGGATTGTAGTAATACCCTGACACTCTGCCATCGAACCCAAGGTCCATTCCGTGATCGGACTGGACTGAGTCTCCGTAGCTGCCCTGGTACCCGAAGGTGAACAGGCCGCCAGCATTCAGCTTCGTATTCTCGCCCAAGGACAGCGGTTGCGCCTGCTGGGCAGCCGCCAGTTGCGCCATCGCCAGAATCATCATCCCGATGATGCGATTCGCGATCTTCATCGAACGACTACCCTTCCTGCCTAGAGGCTCAGGACCCGCCACGACCCTACGCCAATAAAATGCACAGCAATTGCCAAAGTTCCCGGCCAGGGAAGTTCGATACGGTATTGAAAACAAAGATACTTACGGCAAATAATATTTGGATCTAGAACACCGGAAGTTACTGCAGTGCGGGATATCACTCGCCCAACGGGTCGGAAGACCCAGCCGGGCCCAAACCGGGCTAGGAAAGAGGCATAAACGAAGGCGACAGTGAGGGACAAAGGACTGGGCCAGGGGGCCGGGTTTTGATCACCCGATGACCCGATCGCCCGATCACCCGATGTCTTACCCTACCTCTTCCACCTTGGCCTTGGCGCGCAGTTGCTTGGCCAAACCAGAACGCATCTTCTCGTACTTCTCTTTCTGCAAATTCACCTTCAGTTCGGCCTGCACTTCCTTTAAACTCTGCTTCTTCGCCGGATTATGCGCATTCAGCCGGATAATGGTGTACGCCGATTCAATCTGGATCAATCCACTGACCTGCCCCGGCTGCATGTTCTGCAAGGCCTTCAGAACTTGTGGCGGCAGCTTGTCGCGGGCGATCACCTTGTGGTCGCCCATGTTCACCCGGAAATCGTCCTCCGAGATCTTCTCCGCCAGCAAGCCAAAATCCTGGTAGCTCTTGGTCGCCTTGGCCTGCCGCAACGCGTCCTCGGCCTTCTTCTGGGCGTCTTTGGCTTGTTCTGCAGTCGGCTTGAATGGCGGCAGCACAGAAATCGTCTGGAAGCTGAATGACTCCGGCTGCAGGTATTTCGCCGGGTGCTTGTCGTAGTACGCTTTCACCTCGGCCGGCGACACGCCAGACCTGTCTTCCACGTCGCTCTTCAGCACTTGCTCGATCAGCAGCGAACGCCGTATCCGCTGCTCCAGGTTCTTCTCTGAGCCCTGCATCTCCGCCTGCATGTATTGCTGGTACTGATCGGGACTGTTGAACTGATTGCGAAAATCCACTTCCGCCCTCTTGAGTTTTTCGGGAGAAATCGTCAGCTTGCGCCGCACTGCTTCCTGGTACACCAGCTCTTCGAAGATGATCATTTCCAGCGCGCCCTGCCGAATCGCAGCCTCTTGCGCCCTGGGAAATCCATTGTGTTGCTGGGCGTAGGGGAAGATGGCGTACATTTCCCGCAGCAGGTCGCGATCGGTGAGCACCGCTCCATTCACCCGCGCCACCGCTTTGTCGCTCACCTGGAGAGGCGACGCCATTGGAGCTGTAGTGCTCGATGCCGATGCATTGGCCAAGGCCGTCGGAGCATGGGAGGCGACCTGGGCCGAAGCGGCTGAGAACGCCACCAAAAGCACTGTGCAGACTGGGAGTTGGTACTTCATATTTCCTCGCTTGGTTCCACTGCGAACTGAGAACCGGGAACTGAGAACTGAATTCCGAATCCGAAAAAAAAGGGGAGAGAGAATCTCTCCCCCCTTTGTATCACAGCTATTTCTACTGGAATACGGTGGTGATGTTGTTGGTGTTGTTGGCTTCGTTCGCCTCGCCAAAGTGGCACTGGCGGCAGAATTGCGTCGTCGAAGGCGCATTCGCGTTGCTGACGTTGTTGATGTTCGGGTTGTACGGGCCGTTGATGAAGAAGAAGGTGGCATAGTACTTGCCGCCGCCGTCGTTCGCGATCGGGCTGGCTGCGGTGGAAGTGTACACCGTCATCACGTGCTGGTTGTGGCAGGTGGTGCAGAGCACGTAGGGCTTCCCGCCGGAGGTAACGCCGTAGGGCTGCGACCACGTTCCAGGCGCCAGAGCCGGGTACCCGTAGTTATTGACGAATTGCGCGTACGGTGTAGCAGCTGTCACGACCATTTTGGTGCCGTTGAAGGTGAGGCCGCTGCCGGTGCTGATGTTGGCAAGCTGACCCACCGGGTGATCGTTGGTGTAGTTGCCGGCCGCTGTGCCGTCATTACCGAGCAAGGTCGGAATGTGGCCGCTGCCGTAAGAGGTATTCGTCAGAAGGCCGATCCTCTGTTCATAAGACCAGTTGACCATCATGTTCGAGGCTGTGTATTGACCGTCGTGGCAGCTCAGGCAGAGCAGAATGCCGCCGACTTCCTGGGACCCGCCGGTGATGGTCGCCGGCAGAACTTCCGAGTATTTCCCGTTGTCGCCAAATTTGATTGTTGCGCCGTACAGTGGGCTGGCGTCCTGGCCCCACAATGCATAGCTGCCAGTATCAGCAGCGCCGGCGTGGCCGGAACCGAAAGAACCGCTGTGCGGGGAGTGACATCCAGCGCAACCGCGGCCGTTGTTATTGTGCGCACCCAGGACGTCGATCGAGGACGACCAGTTTTGCGCCATCATAAACCCTGCGAATGCGAATACCACTAATACAACCAACATCGCCTTCTTCATAAAATTCAAAACCTCCATGATTTGTGGAACTCCGTTCACACTCTCAGGGGCTTAGGCCGTGGGTTGCGCTTTGTGCCTGGGCACTCGTTACAACCGCCCCTCGGCCTTAGGTAATGCAACTGGCCATCCGAACCCGGCCAGGGCTGCAGAGGGCACGAAATTCACTGTAAGTTAATGATTTTAAATAAGAATACCTCCGAAGCTGGTCGTCCTCTAAGTTTGGAATCGAAGAGGAGGTGAGGGAAAAGAACCAACTGGGAAAGCAGAGTGGTGAAATTCCACAGTTGGTAGTTACCCGACAGTTACTAGATGTAACTGATGCAAAACACAGCAATTGCGGAGAGATAAGCAAAAATGGGATAGAGACGCGGCTTGCCGCGTCTCTACAAGGAATGTTTCTTAACGGCTTGGGGGAGCCGGGGCCGCGATCGGCGTAACTTCTTTCTGGTCGGCTCCTGCTTTCCGTGACCGATGCTCCTCTCGTTCTTTCTCCAGCTTGGCGGCCGAGGCATCGTCAACATAAAGGAACTGCTGCACTCGTCCCGGATAGATCTCCGAGGTGAAGACTCGGTTGTTCTTGTCGATGGTGATGCCGGTCAGCCCTTGAAACATCCCCGGGAGCAGGCCATGTCCGCCAAAGGCGATCAGCAACTGAAATTGCTGGTTGAACACCTGCACCCGGTCCTGCATGCCATCGGTGACCCAGATATGGTCGTCGCCATCGATCGCCACCCCCTTGGGACGGCCAAAGTATCCCGGGCCGTCGCCGTTTTTCCCGAAGGTGTTCACGAATTTGCCGTCAGCGTCGAAGATCTCGATGCGGTTGTTCAAGGTGTCGCAGACGTAGAGATTGCCTTCATGATCGACCGCCAACCCGGTTGGCCTGGCAAAATCCCCAGGAGTCGTGAGTTCATGGTGGTGTCCGGTGGTGCCGATCTTGCGGAGCAGTTTAAGCGAGTCGGCGTCATACACCAGCACCTGATCGAGTTGGACATCGGACACATAGAGCAGGCGGTTCTCACGATCGATGGCAACCGAACCCGGGTCGACCAGTCCCTCGGTGATAACGTCCGTCGCCTTGTGGGTGGAATCGAATACCATAACGTGACGCAAACCAGGGTCGGTAACAAAGAGACGATCGCCGTCGTCCATCGCTAATCCAATGATGCGCACGAAATGGGCATGCGCCTTGTTCTTGATCATGTCCAGGTCGCGGGTTTCGGTGTTGAAGATGAAGATGGCGCCCACCTTCTGATCCGCGATATACAGGTTGCCCTTGGAATCGACGGCGACGCCGTACGGTTCGTTGAGCTGCCACAAAACCTTCTGTTCGTCCTGGCTTTGGGTGCCGGCTAGGCGGTCCATCCATTTCGCCTTCTTGGTGTGGGTGCCCTCCTCCACCTGCGATATTTTCTCGGCCGCATACCACGATTGGAACTTTACGCGCGCAATCGCCGGCGGATTCGGCCAGACGATGTTGGAATAATCGATGACCGGGGGCGCCTTGGGCTCCTCCTTTTTCTTTTTGGCGAACGCAGAACCGGGCGCAAGCAGGGTGAGGCCGAGCATAAGACACAACAGGCGGGTACCCCACTCCTGGCGTACTTTGCGATGAGCGGGCTGGTGATTCCGAATCAAGCTGGCTTTTACTTCAGACATGGTATTCATACTCCTCATGCGAACTACCTTTTCGTCAGATCCTTGTGACAGCTGGCGCAGAAAGCCGCGTTGTTGGCCTGGTCCTTCACTAGCAGGTTGGGCTGCGCCGACGCATGCGGCTGGTGGCACGACATGCAGTTGATGTGCGCGTGGATCTTCGTGATATCCGTCGGATCGGGCACGTCGACAACTGGGTGACCCTCCACCGGATGCCCGCGTCCATACTTCAGGGGCAGCACAACCGCCTTGTTCTTCTTGAAATAATCCTCAGGGAGTTTCACGGTCCCATCGAAGAGGGTGATCAGGTGGTCAGCTTCGAGCTTCTTCGGCGCCGGAGCGTCGGGCCCGTGGCATTCGAGGCACAGATTATCTACTTTCGCGACGCGCAACAGGTGAGCGTTTTCGCTGCCGTGGGGCTCATGGCAGGTTGCGCATCCCTGTTCGAAAGCCGGTTGATGGAGATGCGCCTTCTTGAACTGGTCAGCCTGGTCGCTGTGGCAGGCCAGACAGGCGCTGACCGGATCCGGTTGCAGGAAGCCCGGACTTTTGCCGGCATGGGGGTTGTGACAAGCCACGCATTCTCCCTGGGCCCCGGGATGCGGAACTTTGGCCTTGTCGATTTTGTCCGCTTGATCGCTGTGACAGGTCGTGCAGAGCGCTCTAGTATCGGTGTTGGTCAGGACAACCTTTCCGTCTTTCGCAGGGGAGTGGCAGGTATCGCAGGACTTCTCGGCAAAAGGCGGATGGGTAAATTTCTGCATCAGCTTGGGCAGCGCCGACTGGTGCGGATCGTGGCACTGCGTGCAAGTGGCCGTGGCAAAGGGCTGTCCCTGGTGAGCCTTGATGAGGGCGGCGTCTTTGACGTCGTGGCAGTCCATGCAGAGCGCGGGTATGGCTTTGGTCAGGTGATTGTCGAACTCCTGCTTACCTTTTTCGCCGACTTTGTGCGTCGTGTGGCAGGCATCGCATCCCATGTCGAGGGCGGCGTGGCGGCTGCCTTTCTCTGGAACATTCGTTCCCTGAGTGTGGCAAGTGAGGCAAAGATTGTCTTTCTTTTCGCCCGAGGTTGCCTTCAGCAGCTGGTTCTTGTTATCGGAAGTATGCGGGTCGTGGCATTTAATACAATCGCGCACCGCAGGCGGATGTATGGTCCCTTTCAGGGTGGCCGCGTCTTTGTCGGCGTGGCAAGTGATGCAGAGTGATTGCGGAGTCGTAGTGATCAGCTTTACGCGGGTGATGTCTTTGTTGACCCGGATCTCGTGACAACTGGTGCAGCCCATCGCAATTGCGGAGTGGACGAACTTGCCTTTTGACTTCTCTTCGTGGCACTCGAGGCACTTGGCGCTGTCGGTTTTCGGATCCAGCGGAACGGGGTGAACGGCGGCGGTGGCGCGGGAAATCAGCAGCGCAAACAGCGCGAAGAAAATCAGGACGTCGATAGCCATAGCACGGCTACCATAGTTCGCGACCTTCTTGCGGAACCAGATGCGATGGGGGAGAAGTCTCACACGGCCTCCGAAGGGATATGTATGCACGAAAGTAGCCGTATCACAAGAACCCGGTTGCGGGTCACAATGGGCGTGTAACTGCCTCAAGAAAAACAGGTTGGGAAACATCTTCGATCCGGTTCGGGACCCTCTCGCCATAATTATGAACCTCGAATGAGCCTTCTGCCACAGCATCGTCGGTGAAATGCCCCAAGTCAGACCAGGAAGACCTAAAAAGCTCGCACTGCCGATGGCCGAGATGCAGGAAAGCCCTACTGTGGAGCCGAGCTGAGCGGTGTCGTCGGGAATACTGTGGACCGGCGGAGCTGTAAAGGATGTGTTGGAACTTCACGGTGATCGCCGAACCCCGCCCGCCGCCAAAACCCGGGCACCAGCGAGGGTACCCTTGTGATTCCCGCCATTCGGCGCGGCCCATGCTAATCTTGTTCAAACAAACTTACGTTCCTCAATACTCCGGAGGAGAGATGTTGGCTAAACGTCTCGCAGTTCTAGTCGTGCCAGTTTTGTTCTTGGTTTCGAGCGCTGGGGCACAAGTCAACGAGCTTTCCATCACGGCGGGGCGAGCTTTCGTCAGCACCCAGACAGTTACGAGTACGGGTTTGCCCGTTCACTTCGGCGACGAGGAAATGGTCGAGTTCAATTACGGTCGCCTGCTCATAAGTCGTCGAGTTTTCGGACTCTTTGCGGAAATGCCGGTAGCAATTTATCCGCGGATGGATGTGAACTATAGACTCGGGACGAATCCCAAGGATATTGGGGCTCTGTTCCTGACCCCATCAGTGCGATTGAACATTTTTTCCGGCGAATCCGTTACCCCATGGGTTAGCGCAGGCGGCGGATACGGTCGTTTCCGGGAAGCTTCGACTACGCTTTACAACAACCCGAACCCAGGGCCCACTGGCACCAATACCGGCGTCGTCCAGTTCGGAGCTGGACTGGATGTATGGGTGTGGCACCGTTGGGGCGCACGCTTGGAAGCCCGCGACTTCTACTCGGGGATGCCGGCCCTGAACGTTGATACCGGGAAAAGCCGGCAGCACAACTACTACGTGGGTCTGGGCGTCGTCCACCGCTTCTAGGCGCCTGCCGGGAGGATATCCGCTCTCCAAACAGGAAAACTTTTTCACATCTGGCATGACCTTGGGGCAGGCTCGAAACCGCCCGTCCCGCCCGTCCTTCCGGGCAAAAGGCCCATTCTGCGGTAAAAAAAATTACTTGTTGCTTTTCGCTGTTAGTGGGATAGGATGTGTCACCAGGTTTGGCGCGCCACGACCCTTCCCCCGTCGCGCCCTCCTCTTTCGTGGGCTTTTACAAAGATTAGGAATCAAGGGTGCCGGAGATTTAATGCGCCTCACCATTGCGCGGTGTCGACCCGCAATAACCTGCACCTGCTGGCTGGCAACAACGACTATCGCACCGTGGACCTTCCGGGTCTTCTGGGGATTCAAGTTATATGGGACCAGGGAAATGCCCAGCGCTGAATTCCCTTGACAGGCGGGCGATTCGAGGGCAAAATCCCCTCGCTTTGCTTGCTGGGTCTTGCGCGACGGGGGCGTCGGGACCACTGGCTGCAGAATGCAAGCGTGGTTTCGGCTCGCGCCAAGACTCTTGTCAAACGTCAGGCTCCCCTTCTGATCGTAGATTCTTGTTTCGAGTGCTAGTGGAAATTTCCCGGAAGGAACGCACAATAACTGCAAGTCTCGCAATCTGACGAGAGAAAAGAGAGAGGTTCCTATGAAAAGACATCTGATGCCAGCTACTACTCTGACGACCTTGAAGAAGATAGCCTTTACCCTCCTCTGCTGCACCGTGCTCATGGTGTTCGCCGCCCCCGCCCAGACACTCCAGTCAATCAAAGCTGATCCGGGAACCAACAATCCTCCGCCTGCAGGTGCAATTCTGGACCTGAGCGGTACACCGATACCTGGCGGTGGCAATAGCACGTACCAGCAATACACGGTGAACTTCACTGCGAACATCGCCTACACCGCCATCACGTTCGCCTTCCGTGAAGACCCGGCCTTCATCTCGTTCGCCAACGCGTCAGTGGTTGACCTTACGACTGAAAGCGGCAATCTGTTGACCAATGGCGACTTTTCGGGGGGCACCTACACCAACAATGGGAATAGTTCCACGCCGATCGGTTGGACCTATGCCAATCAGTACGGCGCCTATGCCGGGGGAATCGTTCAATCCCCTGGCTCTTGCGCCCCAGGTTACCCCAACTGCTGGTATGACGGTGCTGTGCAAGCTTACGACGCCATCAGCCAGACGATTGCCACCACCGTGGGGGACAATTACCAGATCACCTTCTATGTGGCCGACAACAGTGAATGCTATACCGATAGCGAATATGGTCTGCCATGTAACTTTTCCGACCTCAGCACAAACGGCGACTCAACTGACACGGGAGGAAACGGAATCAACGTTACCGTTTATGCTCAGGCGGGGTTGCCGCCGGCCGGAAATACGCTGACCTTGACGGAACTGGGATTGGGCGATGGCACTGTGACAGACAATACGGGACAGATCAACTGCACCGATACAAACGGAACCGTAACCGGAACGTGTTCGGGAAGCTATGCGAGCGGAACAGTCACATTGACGGAGATCCTGAACTCGGGGACCAGCACATTCGGGGGCTGGGGCGGCGCATGCGCGAGCTTTGGAACGGGCCCGACGTGCACCTTGACGATGAACTCGTCGCAGAACGTTAACGCGATTTTCAATGCGCCCGGGCCAACCCAGGTAGGGCAGGCTATGCCGGGAACGGAGCTCGACTTGAATTTCGCAGGCGGCTTCTCAAACAACGGCTACGATGCCAGTACACTGCTGGCTAACGGATCGCCTTCTTTTACGGTGCAGGTCAACGCGATCGTGCAACCGGCAGGAGATTCACCATCCTGCAACCAACTCGTGAACCTTTCCTTCCCAGGCGCTCAGTGCTTTGTGTACAGCAACCCTATTACCCTTGTCCCGTATGGCACGGTAATGTTCGAGTACACATGCCCTGGGTCTGATACCCAGGGGACGTGCGGCGCGGTCAGCAATGCAGATTTCATTGCAACGCTAGGCACCGATTTCTATTTCGACAATATCAACGACAGCCTGTTCTATGCAAACTCCAACCTCCCATTGGTGGGCTGGCTCAAAGGCTCGGGTCCCAATCCGCTGGAACCCTGCACACCGGGCCTTGACGTGAATGGTAATCCACTGCCACTGTTCCAGAGCAACCAGATCAGCTCCTTCACTGATCCTACTACCCCTTCTTCGAAGGGAAGCGGTAAGGGCGGCAGCTCCGGCACGGGTTCGTGCTGGGTGTTGACGTACCTCACGACGCCCGCTGCGGGGCCGAATTCTGAGGCGCCGAGTGTTACCATCACTTCGCCCGTGAATGGTGGCACCTACCAGCAGAACCAGGTGACCTCAGCGAACTACACCTGCAACGCGGTGAACGCAGGCGCCAATTCTCCAACCGGGCCGTATTTGACGGTAAGTTCCTGCGGCGCGACCGACAGCCCGGGCGGATCCGTCACTGACGGGGCGCAGTTCGACACAGCTACGCTGGGTCCACATACCTTCACCGCAACGGTAGTGGACTCCGCCTTGAACACCGTATCGCAAACCTACACCTACAATGTGGTTGGGGCGACCGATGTGGCGATCGCGAACCTTGCACCTTTATCGGCAGCCACCGGCAGCCAGCTGACGTATGTCATGGGGGTGGGCGATTTGGGGAACGCAACCGCTGTCAACGTGGTTGTGAACGATACCCTTGACCCCGGGACGTCCTTCGTGAGCGCATCGGGCAGCAACGTGGCGTGCGGTCTCGTCAACAAGAAGGTGTCCTGCCAGACGATCCCGTTCCCCTGCGTGTCGGCAGGCCCAAGCGGTCCGGTAAGTTGCACTGTCGGACCAATTTATCCCTTGTCGATCTCGTCCCTGAACGGCGCGGTCATAAAGGTGGTAGTGAAGGTGAATGCGCCCGCGGGCACGAAACTAACGAACACTGCTACGGTTTCGGCAAGCAATGCTGATTCGAAACTGAGCAATAACTCCTCGGCCGCCAAAACGACGGTGACCGCCCACTAAGAGGCGGCAGAGGAAGCTGAGACAAAGGAGTGCCGGTACATACCGGCACTCTTTTTTTGTCTCCCTTTTAGCTTTTTCCGGCTTGCAACCAGCGGGTGGAGTCTTCGTACATGAGTTTCAGGTCGGAGCGCTGCAGCAACTTCTCCGCACCGGCCTCATTTTTCATCGCATCCAGGGTGCGGACAACCTCGCGATAATGATCCTGGGCTTCTGTATTGTCGTCGGAATTTCGTGCGATCGTCGCTAACAGGTAATGCGCGTGTGCGCTCAGCGACCGCTGTCCCAGTTTGTCGGTAAGCAGCGAAGCGCGCTGCAACTCCTGGCGAGCATGGGTGTAATCGTGGCTTTGCAGCATAGCTTCCGCCATGAAAATCGAACACTCCACCGAAGAATATTTGTCGCTGGCCTCATCCAGTTTCTGGATCAGCGCCCGGAGGCTCGGAATGGCCTGTTGTCCTCTCTTTTCACGGACTTCGACTTCGGCCATGCTTACTTTGGCGATCAGAATCCTGTTTTCTTCCTTGCTGCGTATAGCGGCCTGCAATGCCTGCTCGTAAAGAGAATGAGCCGCCTTGAAATTGTCCTGATAGAAAAACGAATCACCTTCGAATCCTAACGTTTGCGCAACCATGCCGTCGTTCTTCAGTTCGCGGGAGAGGCTAAGCGCTTCGTCCAAAGAACCCTTGGCTTCGTCTCCGCGCCCGGCGAGGATGAGCGACGCTCCGTAGCCCCCGAGCATTTCGGCCATCTGGAGGGTCTTGTCCTTGAGGTCGCGGAAGGTCTTGAGGGCGACCTGCTTCGAGTTGATGGCTGCCCCGTACCGTCCCTGATAATCGAACAAAGTGCCCAGGCTGTACGACTCGATCGCCGCACCACGTGTGTCGTTCATGCTGCGCCGCAAGTCCAGCGCCCGCATGTAGTAGGAAATAGCCTTATCGTACTCACCCCTACCACCCAAAACCTGACCCAGGTTGTGAACCGTCTCGACGATATCCTGTGGCACTTTCGATTTTTCGCGCAGCTGCAACGCCTGCTGGAAGTAGGTAAGGGCGTCATCGTCTTGCCCTTTTTCCGAGTACAGACTTCCAATGTTGTTCAGACAGATGGCCTGCAAACTTTCATTGCCGATGTCGCGTTCCATTTGCAGGGCTTCCTTGTAGAACTTGAGCGCCTGGTCGTGGTCGCCGCGCTCGTCGGAGAAATTGCCCATATCGATCAGAGTGTCGCCCAGGCCGCGCTTGTCGCCGATTTCACGTCGAACCTGCAGAGCCTCCTGAAAGTTGGACAGAGCATCTTTGTTGTTGCCGAGCGCGGCTTGGGCCCTGGCCATTTCGTTCAGGCTGAAGGCCAGACCGCGCTTTTGACCGATGCGGCGCCAGATCGTGAGCGCCTCCTGTTCGTTGCGCAGAACTTCCTGAGGTTTGCTCAACATCCTGTACGCCACAGCCATCAGGTGCAGACTGGTGGCCTTTTGTTCCTGGTTGTCCACTTGAGCAGCCAGGCTATAGGCGCGGTTCAGGGGATCGAAACTGCTTTGGGGGTCGCCGCTCTTGATGTCGATGCGGCCGAGGTTAAGAGTTGCGGATACGTCCTTTGGGTTGGAGGACAAGAGCTTCTGGTAATATTCGCGGGCTTTCACGAGATCGCCAGAATCCTGGTATAGGCTAGCGAGCGCCGATTGCACGTCAGAGTTATCGGGCGAAGCCTGGGCCAGGGCTTCGTAGGCCTTGATGGCTTCCGGATAGTTCTTGGTTGCCTCAGAACGAATGGCAGAAATCAAATACTTCTCCGCCTCAGGGAGGTCCTGGCTCAGGTCCACGGCTTTTCTGGCGGACTGCTCCGCTTCGCTGTCATAGCCCAAACTGCTGTCGACCTGTGCCAGCCTGGAAAATGCCAGCGCGAAGGTCGGGTCCTCCTTGGTCGCCGCCTCGAATTGCTTCTGCGCTTCCAGATTCCTCCCGTCCCGTTGCAACCCGATGCCCTGGTTGTAGTCCCGCAACGCAGTCACCGATTGCGAAGTGGGTTGGAAGGAGCTGGCTTTCAGCTCCTTAAGTACATCTTCCGGGAGCGCAAGTTTCTGGCGGATGGACTCCGCCAGGCGATCGATCGCGCCTGGAATCTCTTTTTCACTGGGCACATCGATTTTCAGCGGAACCGTGCGGTCGTTCTTGATGTCTTGCAGTGTGGCATCGATGCGGATCTGGTCTCCGAACTTGGCGTACTGCCCCCAAAGCACGCGGTCGGCTTTACTGAAATCAGCCACGCGGCGGATCGTCGCCGGGTCGAGCACGGTGGCGGAGGAAATGCGCAGGTCGGTGAATATCTGGTGCAGACTATTTGGGCTCACTGTGCGCAAACGTGCGGACTGGCCCACATCCGTGCTCAACATATCGGCGAGGCTGGGGCCAATCCAATCCAGGTTCGGATCGCCCGATGCATTCCGGAAAGGCAGAATGGCCAGCGAGACCGTCGGCGCGGTTGGCGTCTTGGTGCTCGGGCCCAACAACTTCCCTCGCAGCAGGAAACCGCTGATCGCCAGCACCAGGACGGTTACAATCCCAGTAATGAGCGGCCATGGCAGAGTCTGGCCCCAGGGTTTGACGCTAGCGTCGAGCTTGATTGTGCCGGCGGCTCTCTTGTCTTTCCACGTGTTCAGGTCGGCAAGTATGGCCGAGGCACTCTGGTATCTCTCGTTCAAATCGCGTTCCAGGCACTTGCTCACGATCCCGCTCAAGGCCCCGGGGATCTGAGCGTCAACATCCGACACTGGAATTGCACGCTCCTGGGTTCGTTTGATGAGGCTGGCTATAGCGCTCTCGGCCACAAAGGGCGCTTTGCCCGTCAGCAATTCGTAAAAGATCAGACCGAGGGCGAAGATGTCCGAACGCTGATCGAGCTCTTTGCCTAGAGCTTGCTCCGGCGACATGTACTCCATGGTGCCGACAATCGCTCCCGTTTGCGTCATCCCGCCGCCTTCCAAGGTGCGGGCCAAGCCAAAATCCATCACCAGGATTCGGCCCGTGCCGTCCCGCATGATGTTTTGCGGTTTGAGGTCCCGGTGAATCACCCCGACGCTGTGCGCCGCATCCAGAGCTCGGCACACCTGCTGAATGACATCGACCGCTTCTTCTGGCGTGAACTTCTTCTTCTCGCGGATGATGGACCTTAGATCTTCACCCTCGATGAACTCCATCGTGATGAACTTCACGCCCTCGGCTTCACCGAGGTCGTAAATGCGGATCACGTTGCGGTGCGTGACTTGGTGAGCGAGTAACAACTCTTGCTTAAAACGGGCCAGGATCGAGAGGTTCGACGCCAGTTCGGGCCGGATGACTTTCAATGCGACGAAGCGATCGAGTTCGCGGTCCTTGGCCTTGTAGACCGCGCCCATGCCACCTTCACCAATGGTCTGCAGGATCTCGTAGCGTCCGCCCAGCATCATCCCAGGAAGCAAGGCCGGAAGCTGAGAGACCGAATTGGCGGGTCTGGGTGGCGGCCGGTCGCCGCTCGGCATGCGACTGTCGAGCAACGTTGGGGCATCCGAAGCAGCCGGCTCGCGAGCCGGTGGAGGCCCCCCCAGAATTGTGGCAGCATCGGAGCCGCCCGGTATGCCTTTGCCCCCATCCACCAGGGTTTGCGCCTCGGATGAGTCCGGCGACGGAGGGGCGGACTCCAGCTTTGTGTTCCCCTGGGGGACTAGAGTGGGGCTCTCCGAATCTGATGTGTTCGGAACCTTGGGATCACTCATACCCTATTGGAGACCCGGAAAACGACGGCGACACCTCGAGTTGATTAAGCCAGCATCTTAGCATCAAATCAAAGGGTTATGCATAACTACGCCAGGGAACTGCAGTCGCCACGGTTATGTGCGAGTTCGCTCAGCCGAGCGTTGGTCTGCGCGCTCATCGTCTTTCCTCTGTCCCCCACGGCTCTGAGTCTCAATCCGCCCTCGTTGATCCCCGATCCGGGGAAAGCCCAGGTTTCATCAACGCAGGTTTCGTCCCTCGGCACCAAGTTCAAATTATGGAATGACGTGATCGAAGGCGTTTGGGAAGTCTCCGGTGGCAGACTGCAAGCCGTGAGCATGACGAATCGGCTGGATGGAAAAAACATGCCCGTGCCGAAGAGACTGTTTGCGCTGGTGGTCGAAAACAATGCTCCCATCACCAGTGAAGGGATGAAAGTCGTATCCGGCCCGAGCGTCGAGAAACTCACTGGCAATGCGGACTCATCGCGCCTGGCCGAACGCTACGGTGGCGAACAAGTCACGGTGGAGCTCGAGAGCGCGCTTCCTGCCTTGCATGCAACCTGGCAGATCATTTTGCGCGACGGCTCCAATTACTTTCGCCAGGAGCTTACGCTTACAGCTAAAGACACGGACGTAAAGCTTTCGTCCGTCCGTTTGCTCGACATGGAGATTCCCGGAGCGTCGATTTCCGGCGTGGTCAAGGGCTCGCCGGTGGTTGCCGGCGACACCTTCTTCGGTTTCGAGCACCCGATTTCCGACAGCCGCATCACCAACGGGCGGGTCCTCGCGAGCGTCAGCCGCGAGCTCCCGCTGAAGACCGGACAAAACGTTACCTATTCCTCGGTTGCTGGCGTGACTCCCGTGGGACAGTTGCGCCGCGGGTTCCTCAACTATCTGGAACGGGAGCGCGCTCACCCCTATCGCCCTTTCCTGCACTACAACTCCTGGTACGACATCGGCTATTTCAGCAAGTTCGATGAGGCCGCGGCGCTGGCGGTGATTCATTCCTACGGCGCGGAACTCGTGCAGAAACGCGGCGTCAAACTTGATTCCTTTCTCTTCGACGACGGATGGGATGACAACGCGACGCTGTGGCACTTCCACGCCGGCTTTCCGCATGGATTTACGCCTCTGAAAGAAGCGGCGGCGCAGTATGGGGCCGCGCCCGGCGTGTGGCTTTCTCCCTGGGGCGGCTATGGGGACCAGCGCGACGAGCGGGTGAAATTCGGTAAAGCGCAGGGGTTCGAAACCAATGAAGGCGGCTTCGCCCTCTCGGGACCAAAATACTTTGCCCGCTTCCGCGAGATCACTCTGGACTTCATCAATCGGTACGGCGTCAATCAGTTCAAGATTGACGGCACGGGAAATGTGAACAGCGCCATTCCAGGCAGCGAATTTGACTCCGACTTCCATGCCGCCATCAGTCTGATCCGTGAATGGCGGCAGATGAAGCCCGATATTTACGTCAACTTGACCACCGGGACCTATCCCTCCCCTTTCTGGCTGCAATCTGCCGATTCCATCTGGCGGGGTGGCGAAGATCATAGCTTCATGGGCGTCGGTTCGAACCGCCAGAAGTGGATTACCTACCGCGACGCCGATACCTTTGCGGGTGTGGTGCAGGCCGGCCCACTCTACCCTCTGAATTCGCTCATGTTGCATGGCCTGATCTATGCCCAGCACGCCAAAAATCTCGATACCGATCCCGGAGGTGATTTCGCGGACGAGGTTCGCGATTACTTCGGCACGGGAACCCAGTTGCAAGAAATGTATGTGACGCCAGCCTTGCTCAAAGAGACGGATTGGGATGTGATCGCCGAGTGCGCTAAATGGTCACGCGCCAACGCCGCCGTTTTGGTGGATACGCACTGGATTGGCGGGGACCCAGCGCTGCTGGAGGTATATGGCTGGGCATCGTGGTCCCCACGCGAGGGGATTCTCGTGTTGCGCAACCCTAGTGACAAGCCCCAAACCATCGTGATCGATCTTCAGGGCGCATTCGAACTGCCCACGGGAGCGCCACGCACTTACACGGCCCACAGTCCGTGGCAAAAGGACGCCACGCAGCCGGCGATTTCCCTGGTCGCCGGGCGCCCACGCAACTTCACTCTCGGTCCTTTTCAAGTCCTGACGTTGGATGTGATGCCGCTACCGTAACTCTTCTCCGCGGAGAGGCTAAGGGCGAAACTCAGGATCGCGGTTGCAGAGTAGTGGAGAAGTTCATCGATGTTGCAGAAGAGCTTTGATCTCTCGTTCAAAAACCGATATATCCGTCGCGCCAAAGTGCTTAGCTTCGATCCGGCCATCGCGGCCGATGAGGAAAGCGATCGGCAAGCCGAGCACTCCCCCGTAAAGCTCTCCAGTCTTTGCATTGCCCATGGCAACCGGATAGTTCATGTGAAATCTTTGGTAGAACTCGCGGACAGGGGCAGGTCCGTCATCCATGGAAATGCCAATGATCTGCAAGCCCTGATGCCCATATTTGTTTTGCAATTCGACGAAATGCGGAATTTCCTCCCGACACGGGTCGCACCAGGTTGCCCAGAAGTCGAGGAGAACCACTTTGCCGCGGTAGGCGGAGAGATCGAGCGTTTGTCCGGTCAATTCGGGAAGCGATAATTCCGGAGCGAGCGGATGCTGGGCGATATTCGCAACACTACCGGCAATGGGTACAGCACGATGCCCGTTCAGGAAATAGAGCGTCATCACGACGGCGATCGCCGCGATGCCGATCAGCAGCTTCTCTCCCCAATGGATCGTTCTCGGTCGAACCACGCCGGTCCTATTCTCCCTTGGCGACGGGATAGCCCTTGGCCACCCAGTTCGCGCCAAAATTTTCAGGAATATAGAGCACCTTCACGTTGGTAAAACCCAGCGCTCGCAAGGCATCGTCGGCTGGCTTGACGTTCGGACAATGGCTCCATGGGCAACATCCGCAATAGATGACGATGAACTTCTTTCGCGGCAGCGGCTGCACGCGCTCACGCAGCTGCTGTAAGCCGCTCTCGTAGGAAGCAGGCCCGATGTACTCGGAGCCCGGAATATGCGCCTGCTCGTAAAGAACGTGGGACCCCACTTGAATCATGAGCGGCTTTTCGCCCTGGGTGGACTGAAGGATTTTGACCAGCTCTTCCGGATTAATCAGCCCTGAAGTGGGTATCGAGCTTGCCTGAAACGCCAGAACAGCAGACACCGATATCAGAGCCAGCACCGGAACGGCGAAAACGAAATAGTTGTTCTGGATAGAAAGATTCATTTGAATTCTCATTCCATTATTAGGTCTTCATAGGGCGCGCCGCAAGCAGGAACAGATTCCGCCACTCAGTTACGTCCGCACCACCCGTTCGCCGCAATCGGATTCAGGGCAGGCGTAGGTGACGTGGTTGCGCTGGCGGTCGAGGCTGATGATGAACATGGGGCGTCCGTGGCGCTCGCAGATGGGCTGGTTGGGGGTGAGGACGGGCGCGTCTCCGCGTCGCGGTGTGCTGTAGCCGACGCGCTCGCCAAAGGTGCGATGGCAAAACTTGTCGGTGCAACGAAAAAACTCAATGGAAAAGTCAGCGGTGTAGGGAGCTAATGCGGGCTCCATGGTGCGGTAATGCTGGTCGCAAAGGGGAAGGAGGTCCGTCCGCATGCGATGCGAGTGTAGCACCAGCAGTGCTCTCGTAGGGACAGCCGCCCTCGGCTGTCCGGCCGTGGCAAACCGCGGATGCTCCTACCCGATGTAGCGTAGGGCGTCGACGATGCCGAGGTTGGAGGCGCGGTAGGAGGGAACGACGCCGCTGATCAATCCAACCAAAGCAGCTACTAACATGACGACGAGGGCGGTGAGCGGGGTCATGTGCATCGAGACCGGCATGCCGATCCCAGGGCGGGACAGCATTTTGATGATCAGGGTTCCGAGCGCGATGCCGGCTGTCCCGCCCATCAGAGAGATAGCGATCGATTCGCTCAACAGCAGCTTGAGGATGCTTTCGCGGGTGAAGCCGAGGGTGCGCAGCACGGCAACCTCGCGCGTGCGTTCGCGGATCGACATGGCCATGGTGTTAGCGCAGACCAGCAGGGTAGTGAAGACTACGGCTCCGCAAATGCTCAGGATGAATGCCTTGACGCTTCCGAGAGTGTTGATCCAATCGAGTTTGAAAGCCTGTTCGCTCTCGCTCTTGGTGGGAACCGGAGTGCTGTGGAACATGTCGTCGATGGCGCGGGCCGCTTGCGGCATGTGTTCGGCAGTATCGACACGCGTCATGTAAAAGCCGGCAGTGTCTTTGAACCAGTCGACAGATTCTTCCAGGTACTTGGTGTGGAAGAACAGACCACTGGTAGGGGGATCGATGGTGTAGGTGCCGCGCAGGGTGAGGTCGAGATTGGCGGGGAAAATGGTGCCTTGCAGGATGATGTGGTCGCCGATTTTCCAGTGGTGTTTCCCGGCAAGGTCAGCGTCGGCGACGCAGCCTGCGCGATCTCGCTTCCAGGCGGCGAGCTGATCGGCGGGCATGGTCTTGTCGGCGGCGACGTCGAAGTATTCGTCCGGGTCGGTCGCGAACTGCGCGAAGAAATTTTCCGGCTTGTCGTCTTTATAGGTTCCACCGAACCAGGTCATGGGAACTACATGTACGACGCCGGGAATGGTGCGAATCTTGTCGCGATAGTAGATGGGAAGAAAGTTGGCGAGCGACACCTTGTGGCGCGTCATAATGCGAAGCGCGGAATCAGGGGCCCCCTTGTCGATGTAAAAGCTCCGCCAGACGCAGAGCATGATGCTCAGCAGAAGCAGAGAGAAAGCGATGCTGGCGACGGTCAGCAGACTGCGCCGTTTGTTGCGAAACGCAGATTTGGCGACGAAGGTGGTAATCGTCATGGGGATGAGAAGATTTTACACCGCGAGAAGGGGTACGAGGACCTGTGTGGAGACGGGGCTTTGCCCCGTCCAGCGGGGCGTAGCCCCGATACCACACGATAATCTGGGACTCGTATCCGCGCGGATCAGAAGAGAGTTTTGCGCAGCTCCCGCCGCAGAATCTTGCCCGATAGCGTCCGCGGCACGGCGTCCACAAAGCGAATCTCGCGCGGCTGCTTGTGGTGGGCGAGGCGGTCGGCGACGAAGTCGCGGAGTTCTTTCTCCAGCGCGTCCGAGGGCGTAAAGCCATCGCGCAAGACGACAAATGCACAGGGAATCTCTCCGGCGTCGAGGTCGGGTCTAGCGACCACGCCGCAGTCGCGGATGGCGGGATGTTCCAGCAGCAGCGATTCGACTTCGGCGGGCGCGACGGGGAATCCTTTGTACTTGATCATCTCTTTGCTGCGGTCGAGGACGTAGTAAAAGCCGTCCGCGTCCGCGCACACAATATCGCCGGAAAAGTACCAGCCATCGCGAAGAACGGCGGCGGTGGCCTGCGGCTCGTTCCAGTATCCGAGCATGATCTGGGGGCCCCGCATGACGAGTTCGCCGGACTCACCCGGAGCGACCTCCCTTAGATTGGTCACGTCGAGGACGCGGCATTCGGTGAGGGCCAGCGGTTGTCCGATGGATGCGGGGCGATACATTTCCGGGGGGGCGAGGTAGCCGACATGCGTGACCGGCGAAGCTTCGGTCATGCCGTATCCCTGGACGACGCGAATGCCGGTGAGATCGATCATGCGACGAGCGAGTTCTGGAGCAAGCGGCGCGGCGCCGGACTTGATCCAGCGGACTTTATGGTTCCTGGGAAAGACGCCGGCTTCGGCAGCCTGGCACATGGCGGTAATGGCGGGTGGGACCACGGGCATCATGGTGACGCCTTCCTGAATCAGAAGAGCGCACAATTTTTGCACGTCGAAGCGCGGCATCAAAACCAGCGTGGAACCGAGAGCGAGCGAAAGAGTGAGCGCCACGGTGAGTCCGTAGATATGGTAGAGGGGCAGGAAGCAAAGCATGACGTCATCGGGTGTGAGCATCGCGGCGTTCGGGCCCAAGATCTGATAGACATTCGCGACCAGGTTGTAGTGCGAGAGCATGACACCCTTGGGCAGTCCGGTGGTGCCGCTGGAGTAAGGAAGCGCGGCGATGGCTTGGCGCGATTCCTGGCGAGCCTCCGGAAATTTGGCAGAAGTGGGTCGTAGCAGACTCGCAAAGTCGTCGCAGCCCGCCCTTTCGTGGCGCGTGGTGAAGACGCGGCGCAGCGCGGGAAGTCCAGCGAGGTTCACGTTTTCGAGAAGTGGAGCGTCCGTGGTCAGAAAAACTGCGCCGGAATTCTCCAGTTGATAGCGGATCTCGCGCTCGCGGTAGGAGGGATTGAGGAGTGTGGGAATGCCTCCGGCGAGCGTGGCCGCGTGATACGTAATGGCAAATTCCCAGGAGTTAGGCAGAAAGATCGCAACCACTTCTCCGGGAGCAAGGCCGGCGGAGATGAGGCCGCAGGCAAGGGATTCGACCAGGCTGCCATATTCCGCGAAAGTGAAACGCCGATCACAGGAAGAGTCAACCAAGGCGGTCTTGCTGGGATTTCGTCGGCAGCCCTGGAGCACTACGTCGTGGACGAAGCGGCCGGCGGGATCGGCGTAGAGCTGGGTGCGAAGCATCGGGGGGAATTGTAACGGGAGAGTGTGGAAGTTCAAAATCAGACGGCGACGGCGTACTCTTCCGCTTCGCGTACCTTTGCTTCCTTCGTGGTCTACGCTTTTGTCTTAACCACCAAGGGAAATCCAGGGAAGATCAAGCGCTCAGTTTGCGCAGGAATTCCTGCTCATCCATGCGATATTTGAAGGCTTTGCGGCCGTTGATAAAGACCACCGGAACCTCGTCGTTGTAGAGGCGCCGGATTTCGGCGTCGGAGTCGACATCAATCTCACGCCAGGTGAAGCCGCCCCGCTTGCGCAGTTTTTCGAGGCTCTCTTTGACGATTTCGCAGAGATGACATCCCTTGCGGGAATAAACGACGACCTCGCGAGGCTGCGTCATTCGAGGGAGTGTAGCAGTTTCGGTGCGAGGTTTCCAAGACACAAAGGGGCGTAGAATCCCGGAATGACGACGCTCGGAATGATGACGACGACGAACGGACAGCCGCTTTCCGGCAGAACGGTTCTGGTGACGGGCGCGGCGAAACGGCTGGGGCGCGCGATTGCATTGGCTGCGGCCGAAAACGGCGCCGACGTCGCAATTACTTATCGCGAGTCGGCGCGCGAGGCGCGGGCCCTGATAGAAAAACTGGCGCTCCATGGCGTGGAGGCGCTGGCGGTGCGCTGCGATGTGACCGACGAGAAGAGCGTGCGGGAAATGGTGAAGGAAGTGGCGAAGGAACTGGGCGGAATCGACGTGCTGGTGAATAACGCCGCCAATTACGAGACCGTCGAATTCGACAAGTTGACGGTCGCGCAATGGGATGCGATCTTTGCTTCGAACGCGCGCGGGCCGTTCCTGGTCTCACGTGAGGCGCTGCCGTACTTGAGAAAGCGCAGGGGGCGCATCATCAATATGGGTTCGCTCGGCGGGCTGCGGCCGTGGGCGACGCATGCGCACTATTGCTCGTCGAAGGCGGCCGTGCACATGCTGACCAAAGTGATGGCGAAGGCACTGGCTCCGGAGATTGCGGTGAATGCGGTGGCTCCGGGGATGATTGACTTGGGAGAGAAATCGGCCGCCTCATTTATGAGAAAGATGGCAAAACAGACGCCCATGCAGCGTAACGGGACGGCCGCGGAAATCGCAGCGGCGGTGATGTTTTTTGCCGCAGCTCCGCAGTTTATTACCGGGCAGGTGCTGGCGGTGGATGGCGGGCTGGGGCTGTAGGGACTGAAGTTGTTTCCGGACGCGGGTTCGCGTATCGTTCTGTTTCGACCTTGACCATACCTATGACACGATCCATTCGGCATGCGATCTTTCTTCTTCTGACATTCTTGCTGACTCTATTTCTGGCGCCATCTCTCGCCGTCGCCCAGGATCGTCCGGAGGAGGGCGGTCATGAATTCCAGGTGTGGACGGGCGGTGGGCGCTCGGTTCCCGGCGGGACCAAGGACACCAGCGTCTGGAACGCGGGAGTTCGCTATGGATGGATTCTGACCGCTCCGCACGGCCCCGGTTTTCTCAACGGACGCTTCGAACTTGCGGTCGATGCGGTCCCGGCGTTTGTTGTCTTCCAGCGAGCAAACACCGCGTACGGGGCAGGAGTGGATCCGGTGGGCCTGAAATGGATTTTCGCCACCCGCGGACACATTGCGCCCTACCTCGAATTGAATGGAGGCACGCTGTTTACGACTCACGAAGTTCCGACCGGAACTTCGACGATAAATTTCACCTCGGGCGCGGCCTTCGGGCTGCACTTTCTGGGGGAGCATGCGTGGTCGGTGGATGTCCGCTATATGCACATTTCGAACGCCGGTCTGACCGTGCCGAATCCGGGGGTCAATACGGTGCAGGTGCGGTTGGGATTCGGGAAATTTTTTGGGAAAAAGTAGAACTCACCGAATCTGGTAAGGATTCATTGCCTTTGGCGCTCGGGAAAGCAGGTCCTTCGCTTCGCTCAGGATGACACTCCAAGATTGATAACTATCCAAAACTAGCCGCGCGGGAGACAATCTGTGGCCCATCGAGGTTTTGTATCTCTTCGTCACTTGAGCAGCGTCGAAAGAACCTGATTGACCGTGAATGCGGCAGTGTACGCAACTATGGTCATGTAGACAAACTGGACGACGGGCCACTTCCAGCTATTGGTTTCCCGGCGCACCACGGCCAGCGTCGACGTGCACTGCATGGCAAACGCAAAGAAGACCAGCAGCGCCATCGCCCCGGCAAAAGTGAGATCTTGCGTTAGCGCATTCTGCAGTGTCATCGAGTGCGTCGCCGGATCGGTCCCATAAATCGTTCCCAGGGTCCCAACGATCACTTCGCGCGCGATCACCGACGTCAGCAGGCCGACCCCGATTTTCCAATTGAAGCCGAGCGGCCGGATAACCGGTTCAATTCCATGTCCGAGATAAGCGATCGCGCTTTGTTCCAGCTGCGGAACGCGGCCATGATGCAGCGGAAGATTGGTGAGGACCCAAACCAGCAGAGAGACCGCCAAAATGACCGTACCCGCCTGCCGCAAGAAGACTCGCCCGCGGTCAAGCAAGCGAAGACCAATCGACTGCCAGGTCGGCCACCGGTAATCGGGAAGCTCCAGCACGAAGGGAGCGGCAGCTGACTTGAGCACCGACGACTTAAGGACCTTTGCCGTAGCTATGGCTGCCAGAAATCCCAGCAGGTACAGCGAAAGCATGGCACAAGCCCGTGCGCTCAGCAGTACGCCGACGACTGGGCGATTGGGAATAAATGCCGCAATCAGCAATGTATAGATGGGCAACCGGGCGGAACAGGTCATGAAAGGGGCGATCAGAATCGTCGCGATCCGGTCCCGCTTGTTCTCGATGGTGCGCGTCGCCATGATGGCCGGCACCGCGCACGCATAGGCAGATAGAAGGGGAATGAAGGCCTTCCCGTTCAATCCCACGCCTCGCATGGTGCGGTCCGCAATCAGCGCTGCGCGCGCCAGGTAGCCGGAATCTTCCAACAGTCCTATGAACAAGAACAGCAGAAGGATTTGCGGCAGGAACACCAGCACGGAACTCACGCCCTTCCAGAGACCATCCAGAAGAAGCGATCGGACGAGACCAGCGGGAACATAGGGCGCCGCTTGCTGCCCAAGCTTTGTCAGCAGATCTTGAAAAGCCGTGCTCATGGGCTGGCCGAGTCCAAACACGGTTTGGAAAACAGCGCCTACGACGACCACAAAAATGAGCGGCCCCCACAGCTTGTGCAGAAATATGTCGTCCAGCCGGCGGCTCCATACGCTGGGAAGATGCCGCTGGTAATCGATTCGGCTCCCCACCTGGCTGGCCCACTTCCGGCACTGCGGAAGATCTTGCAGAACCGGGAGCAACGCATCCGGCCGCTGATCGTGTTCCTGTCGCAGGAAGCGATCCACGGTGTCCAATCCCGTTCCCAGCGTTGCACTCACCATGGCAACCGGCGCACCCAGTTCCTCGGCGAGTTTGAGAACGTCGAGCGACCCGCCTCCCTTGGCAAAAATATCCGCCATGTTCAGGAGCACGAGTGTAGGCAGGCCTAAGGCGATCACCGGTTTTGCCAAGACCAGTTGCCGTGAAAGGTGGGTTACATCCAGCACCAGCAAAATCGCATCCGGACGCGGCAGGCCGTCCATTTGACCGGTCAGCACGTCTACTGCGACACGTTCATCGTCGGAATAAGGCGTCAGGCTGTACACGCCGGGCAGATCGATGAGCCTGATCTCGTGCCCTCGGCCAGCCAGCAGACCCACGCGTTGCTCAACCGTGACACCCGGGTAATTGCCGACCTTTTGACGAAGGCGGGTCAGACGATTGAAGAGCGTCGACTTCCCGGAATTGGGTGGGCCGATTAGGGCCACCGTACGGATTTCACGGCCCGGAACCTCCGGAACTTTTTCACCGATAGTGAACAAGGGCTCGGTAGGAGTATCGCAACCACATCGGCTATTCAGAATCGGCGTCACGGCAAGTCACCCAATGGCGTAGCCCCCTCTCGCTTGACCATGATGTGGCATGCGGTCTCCGCCCGCAGAGCAATCTCGGTCCCATCCACCGAATAGATGCTCGGGTCGCCCAAGGGAGCGCGCCGGGAAAACCCGACCTCCACGCCGGGAACAAAACCAACGCGCATCAGAAATTGCTGCTCGGCCGCCGGCAGGGAGATATGGTCAATCGTCGCGGCCTCGCCCACTTCAAGATCGGTGAGCGCCACACATAGATCGGGCATTTCCGGTCCCACTCGCTTCCGGTCCCCGTTCGGACCCGCGCCCTCCATTCTGACGCCGCGGCGTCGCCGGATTTGCGTGGATCGTCGCGGCCGATCTTTAGTCAGGTACGCCAGGGGGATGCCGACGATGAGCGCGGCTTCGGCGCCCTGGCGGAGCGTAATGATGAACGCCTCCAGCATAGGGAAAAGTCCACCTTCTAACTGAAAATGAAATTCAATTTCAATATCAATAGGATACGGTTCGGAGTGGGGCCCGGTCAACGCAGTCCGTCACCGATGGACGTGATTTGCATCACACGGGGAAATGGGGCATTGAATGGCATTTCCCGGGAACACCATGTATTTGTCACGATTCTGGTGTGATGGTTCTACTTGCGTTCAACCGCACAGGGCCGCGAAACTGGGCCCAGGGCCCGTGGTGTAATGGGAGCACGTTAGCCTGTCCAGCTAGAAGGTGCGGGTTCGAATCCCGTCGGGTCCACAGTCTCCCAGTCTGGTAGGGGGACTGATCTGGGGGCTCAGGACAGGGAGTCCCCTTGGTAATGTTGACACTGACACACGCACTGGCGATAATCGTGATGGCTGGACAGGCTAATAAGTTCCCGAGACCCGGACCCGCGCGGTTCGGGTCTCTTTTTTGGTGACGGTGCATTGTTGTAGATTTCGCCCGGAATTCAAGACTAGGGCAGTACAATGGGCCGAGAAACGAAGTGTCCGACACGAACAATCGCGTGTTTTTCACTCAGGTCCACGGCATCCTTCACAAAAACAGTGACGGCAGTAGTCGTCAGCAGATCATCCGCCAGTGCCAGCCCGGTGAAGAGCTTGTCTTGGTTCCGGAACCCACGAATGCGTATGACGCCAATGCTGTGAAGATATGTCGACAGAACGGGCAGCAACTTGGCTACTGGCAGGCGGACGGTCGCCTGGCTCACGATTTGGAGATTGGCTGGACATACCGCGTGACAATCGACGAAATTTACCCCTTCAAGGACGAACCGAGGCGCCAGGGTGTTCGCCTTCGAGTCGAGGTATTGACCATGGGTCGGGTGACCGAGAAGCGCAAGAAATTGGAAGCGGGAGAGCCGAACGCGATTACACACCTCGACCCTATACTCGAATTTGAGTCAGAGCCCCAAGAAAGGAAGGGGTGGTTTCAGCGGCTATTCCGTATTAAATAAAAGGAAATATGAACGTTCCAGAAGTTAAACCTATTCAGTTAACCCCAGAAGAAGCTGTACTTCGCCAGCAAATGGACGCTGAATTGTCGAGTGACGGCCGGTATTCGGGCGACGCAGCCCACCGCTTGTTGAAGTCACTCTCCGGTCGCGGTGCAATTTCTGAGGCGAGGCTTCGTGACTTCACTGGTCCATTTCCAGGCGGACGCGGGAAATCCCACCACGATATTTTTACAAGCAATGGTTGTCAGGGAGACGAGATCCCTAAACACCCACACTTTGTGAGCTATCTTAGGTATTTTATCGACGGCCCAGCGCTCCCAACCGCCACCATCGAGGGGTTTCGAAAAATCCTCATTGAAGATGCTGGGACAAGCGGCATGATAATGGATCAACTTTGCAAGTTTGCTCGGGCAGAAACTAGAAGACTGGGCCTAAAACGAAGTGTTGCGAGGGAAGAATTTTGGAGACTCGCCCAAGAAGTTGGTTATTTCCACGCGGCTACTATACGAGAAGCTGCGGGCAGTGCAGCGAAGTAGTTACGTTTTTGCGGTCTCCAACGGTCGGTAGTTGGTTCACCTTGCCTTAGGACTTCGCTTACGGCCCAGAAGTTCGCAAGCGAAGACAGTGAATCCGAGCCGAAGCCTCAGATTATCCTCAAAAACTTCTTAGCATTGGCAAGCTCGGGAAAGAGTTTTTCTTCCTCTACGAACTCCCGCGAATGCACGCATCTCCGGCTCCCCCGCAGTCTTACCGGATGCTTCAAATGCAACATTTCGTGAAAAACGATGTATTCGACCGCATACCGCGGCACGCGCGGATGGTCGAAGACACGGCTGATGACGATGGCGTTGTGCGCGGGGTCGTAGTGGCCGAGGCTGCTGCGGGCGTGGTTCTGGCTCCAGGTCAGTTGCGGACGTCCCATGAGTCCGTGGAAGAAGCGGCGGTTGAGGTCGTCGAAAATTTCTTCCAGATGGTAGTGATGTCCGCGCGCGGAGCGGATGTGCTTGCGTCCGCGCATCTGGCGCACGAGCCGGGCTTTGGCGGCAACGTCGTGTCCGACGACATAGCGCCGATAACGGGCGCTGTGTGCGCGATCGACCGGCTTGCGATAAAGCTTGGCCAGCAGGATGTGGGCAATTGAGTGCAACACGGCTTCGGGCGCGCCTTCCAGCAGATCGGAAAGCCGGATGTAGAGCTCTCCCTGACGCAGGCGGATGGTGTTATTGATGGACACAAACGGATAGAAGCGAACGTGCAGAGGCGGCGCGGGCGTGCGGGGACGCAGTTCGCGATAGGCTTCGTGAAAGATTTCGGCGAGCTTTGGAGACACGTTGAAAGAAGGTTAGCAGATCAGTGGGCTGTGATTGGTGAATTCTGCCTGCGCATTTTCCGCAAATGAAAACTGGGAACTCTATTTCTGCTTCTTTTTCTTCTTCACATATTCCTCAACTTCGGCGACGGTTTTCCGGTGGTCGTCAGCGCTGGAGTCCACCGTGTCGAGCGCATCGGTCAGCAGGAACTCGTACTGGCTGGCTTCGGCGGCACTGGTGTTCGCCGAGTTCTTGATGGCGCGCAGCTTGGCCTGAAATTCGGTGTCGGCCTCGATGACAATTTTCAGCGGCTTGCGAATATCGTCCTTGCGGCCAACGTACATGTCGATGTTGTCGTTCAGTTCGTCGTAGACGGCGAGAAAATCTTCCAGCATGTCGTGGGTCTGGCGACCGCGATCGGTCGTCTTGGGATCGCTGCGCATTTGCTCCAACTTGGTCATGCGGTCACGGGAGAACTGGACGTAAAGCTTCAAGCGCTGGTCCGGGTCGAGCATGGCGTCGCGGAGTTTGTCGATCTCCAACGGATTGAGCGGGTCGCGGCGGCGCTGGGCCTGAAGCGAAGAGCAGAGGGCGAGCGCGAGCAGCACCGCCGGTCCGAGCGCGCTGCGCCAGCGCATAGCCGGCCTCATTTCTTCTCCTTCTTGTCCTTGGAGAACATTTCATTGAGCAGCGTGGTGCGGATCTCTTCGAGGCGGCGAATGGCCTGTTCCACCGGAGGCTGGTCTTCAAAGGCAAGAGTTCGCTTGATGTCCCGCAGCTTCTCCGCCATTTTTCGCGCATCGATCTCGACATTCTTGAGGTGCTTCTTGGTTTGCAGGGCGGCGTCGCGCGCTTTCTCGGAATAGGCGACGATGTCGTCAACGGCAGCACGGGCCTGGTCAACCTTGCCCTCGGTGTAGAGTTTGTCCGCATTGCGAAGCTGGTGCCGTGCGATCTGGATGCCGAGGTCGGGACGGTCCTCGGGGCGAGCGCTTTCGAAGCGCGACTTGAGTTCGTCCACGGTGTCGTCCTTGGCTGCGCCGTAGGCGGAGGCAAGTGCGAAAAGGAGCACATATAAGGCAAGTCGGCGCATGGCAGTCAACGCTTCTTCGGTTCAATGGCGATCAGGCGGTGGGTAGCCTGCCACTCCTGATCGGGGAACTTTCCGTTAGCAACCTCCAGAAAGTGATGATAATCGACTGCGGCCAGTTTGTAGTCATGCAAGTGATCATAGGCGGAGGCACGAAGAAAAAAGCAGATCGGGGGCATGTCCGCGTTTAACATAGTGCGTCCATTGAGGGCTCGGATCGCGAGTTCGTAGTTTTTGTTCTCGCTAGCCGCAAATGCCAGATCGACGTAGACATCGGGCGAGTCGCGCTTCAGTCGGACCGCAATCAAGAATTCCTGTTCGGCTTCGGGGAATTTCTTCTGCAGCAGCAGAGCCCTCCCCAGTCCACGATGTAATTCCGGGTCCTTCGGCTGGGAGGCGACCAGAGAGCGATATGCGCTCTCCGCGAGATCGTTCTTTCCCGCATTCGAATACAGGTCGGCAAGTTCACGCTGGGCATCGCCATCTGACGGCGCGAGTTTCACTGCGGTCTGGAGTTCCGCGATGGCGTCGTCTTTCTTGCCCTCGGCTACGAGCACACGCCCCAGTTGCAAATGAATTCCCGCGTCATCGGAGCGCTCGGTGGCCAGCCGGCGCAGTAGAGGCTCGGCTTCGCCAAGTCGGTCGGACTTCATGTACAGGTTAGTGAGGCCGATTGCGGCATCGGTAGAGCGCGGATCGAGGGTCATTATCTGTTTGTATTCCGCCTCGGCGTCCGAGAATTCCTTTTGCCGCTCGTGCAACAGACCGGCAGAAAGATGCGGTTCGGGGTCCTTAGGCGTAAGCTCGGAGGCTTTGCGGTAGGCCTGAAGCGCTTCGTCGGGCTTTTTACTCTCGAGCAGATGCGCCAGCGCGAGCCAGGCACGAGCCTGTCCTTCTTCGACGTGAGCCGTGGGTTTCAGGCTGGTGGCGGCACGCAGAAATTGCTCGGCGTCGGGATTATTGGCGCGGACCAGCATCAGGCCCAGATTCAGGTTCGATTCAAAAACGTCAGGCTTGGCAGCGACGGACTTGCGATACGCGGCAATGGATTCGTCGGCGCGACCAAGGCGGTTCAAGACGAATCCGAGATCGAACCATGCCTGGTAATTGTTGGGATCCTTCTCGATCGCCTTTTTCAGCAGCGTTTCCGCGCCGGCGAAATCATTTTTCTGGATGGCATCTTCCGCCTGCGCGATTTCCGGCGGCGTGTCATCGATGCGTTCCTTGTAATGGCGGACGGTGGTGTGGGTTTGCGCGAAGGCGGCGGTTAGCACGCTGATCAGGATCACATTGGCGAACAGGCGGTTCATACGCGGGAATATCCAGCCCCGGAGGGACGACCGAGCTTAGCCCAGCGCTTCAGCGCTGGGGAGACTGAGAAAAATGGCTCAAGTCCCGTAGGGACGACCGAGTTCTCACGCACACCCTTTAGCTCCCGAGCGACCTTCACTTTCCCTCCCTGAACCGATGAGACCACCTCTATCCTACTGGCCGTTGCGTACTCCGTTTCCGTTCAACACCCGATTCAGGTACTGTCCAGTGTAAGAGTTTTTCAACTCCGCAATCGCTTCCGGCGACCCGAAGCCGACGACGTTTCCGCCGCCATCGCCCCCTTCCGGGCCAAGGTCGATAACCCAATCCGCCGTCTTGATCACTTCAAGGTTGTGCTCGATGACGACAATCGACCCTCCCGCATCAATTAGACGGCGAAACGCGGAAAGTAGTTTGCTGACATCGTCGAAATGCAATCCAGTCGTAGGTTCATCGAAAATGTAAAGCATGTGGCGTTTGTGTTTGGGTGCGTCGCCGCCCTCCCCAGCGCGGCTGACCGGACGAGTCCCGGGCTGCAGGTGCGCCGCCAGCTTCATGCGCTGCGCTTCGCCTCCGGAAAGCGTGGTGGCAGACTGGCCGAGACGCAGGTAGCCGAGGCCCACCTCGTCGAGCACGCGCAGTTTTTCCGTGAGCCGCGGAACGTCAGCAAAAAACTTGAGCGCTTCCCGGATGGTGAGGTTCAGCACCTCGTGGATGCTCTTGCCTTTGTAGTGGATTTCAAGCACCTGCGGCTTGTAGCGCGTGCCCTTGCACTCGTCGCAGATCAGCTCCACGTCGGCCAGAAATTGCATCTCGACGGTGACCGTGCCGTCGCCCTGGCAGTTGTCGCAGCGGCCGCCGGGCACATTAAAGGAAAAATTTCCGGCAGGGAAGCCACGCTTCTGCGCTTCCGGCAGCGAAGCGAACAGCTCGCGGATAATATCGAACGCCTTGATATACGTGACCGGATTCGACCGCGGAGTGCGGCCGATGGGCGATTGATCGACCAGCACGACCTCGTCGAGAAACTCGTCGCCTTCGATGTTGTCCCACAAAATGGCGGAAGGGCCGCCATTGCTCTGCCGCTTGGCCGCGGCCAACGCCTGATAGAGGACGTCATGCAGCAGCGAAGATTTTCCCGAGCCCGAAACGCCTGTAATCGCCACCAGCATGCCCAGCGGGATTTCCAGGTCGATGTGCTTCAGGTTGTGCGCGCGGGCGCCAGTGATGCGCAGTTTGTGCGATCCCGGTTGCCGGCGTCGCGCTGGAATCTGGATGCGAAGTTCGTCGGCCAGGTAACGTCCGGTGAGCGAGTGTGGCATCTTGATGATCTCGTTATAGGTGCCCGCGCCGACGACTTTTCCGCCGTTCTCCCCGGCGCCCGGACCGAGATCGAGAATGCGGTCGGCGGCGCGCATAATGTCGGGATCGTGCTCGACCACGAGGATTGTATTTCCCAGGTCGCGCAGGTCGTGCAGAATCTTGATGAGCCGGTGAGTATCGCGGCTGTGCAGGCCAATGGAAGGCTCGTCGAGCACATACAGTGTGCCGACCAGACGTGAGCCGAGAGAAGTGGCAAGCTGAATACGCTGCGCTTCGCCGCCCGAGAGCGTCGAGGCGAGACGGTCGAGCGTCAGATACTCTAGGCCAACTTCGTTCAGGAAACGCAGCCGTTCCCGAAGTTCGATCAGAAGCCTGTCGGCAATTGCGGCCTGCTCGGTCGAGAGCGTGAGCTGATTGACGAAGCGCGCTGCCCCTGCGACCGTCATGCTGCACACCTGGCAGATGTTCTTGCCATCGATCTTTACCTGACGAGCTTCCGCCCGCAAGCGAGTTCCACCGCAAGTGGAGCACAGCGAGTATCCGCGATAGCGGCTGAGAAAGACGCGGACGTGCAGCTTGTACTTCTTGCGTTCCAGATACTGGAAGAATCCCCGAATGCCGCCGAACCCGCGGACGCCATCCACAATCATCTTTTGCTGCTCGGCGTCCAGTTCATACCAGGGAATGTCCAGCGGAATATCCGCTTGCCGCGCGAAGCGCTTCAAGTCCGTGAACAGCGGCCTGTATTTTGGCTTAGTCCAGGGCTCAACCGCGCCTTCATTCAGGCTCTTGCCCTTGTCGGGGATGACCAGGTCAAGATCAATGTCGATGGTGTTGCCGAAGCCCTGGCAACGCGGGCAAGCCCCATAAGGATTGTTGAATGAAAACAGGCGCGGCTCGGGCTCATCGTAGCGGCTGCCGTCGTTCTTGCACTCGAAACGCTGGGAAAAACGCATGCGCTCGGGAGTCTCGCCCTCTTGCGGGGCAGTTTCAAAAGTGACTTCGCCCGCTTCACGATAGCCAATCTCAACGGCATCGACGATGCGTGAGCGCTGGTCGGCGGAGATAACCAACCGATCGACCAGCCCAAAAACAGGTTCGGCAAAGTTGACGTCAAGCAGAGATTCCGGAGTGGAAAACTCGAAGATGCGGCCGTTCTGAAAAAGCCGGTTGAAGCCCCGTTTGCGGAGATCAAATAACCGCGCCTTCATCGCGTCCGAAATCGAGTCAAAGCTCGCATCGGAAGGCAGATCAGGCTTGGCCGGCTTTTTCTTCGCGCGAACTTTCCTGGCGCTCTTTTCTTCGGCAGCAGGCGTCGCAGCAATGTGCGCCTGAATCGGAAAGAACACATTCAGCCGAGTGCCCTCGCCCAAAGCCAACAGCCGGTCGGCGACTTCATCCACCGTGTCTTTTTTCACTTCCTGCCCGCAGAGCAGGCAGTACGTGCGCCCGATACGGGCAAAGAGCAGCCGCAGGTAATCGAAGATCTCGGTAGCGGTGGCAACGGTGGAGCGCGGATTGCGAGTGGAGTTCTTCTGCTTAATGGCAACCGCGGGCGCAATCCCGTCAATCAGATCGACGTCCGGTTTCTCAATCCGCTCCAGAAACTGCCGGGCGTATGCCGACAGCGACTCAACGTAACGCCGCTGCCCCTCGGCGTAGATCGTGTCGAACGCAAGCGACGATTTACCCGAACCGGAGACGCCAGTGACGACCGTCAGAGTGTTGTGCTCAATCTCAAAATCAATGTTCTTGAGGTTATGAACCCGGGCCCCGCGAACCACAATGCTTTCTGTCGACATCTTCCCCTGGCACTACAGACGGATCAGAACACAGAACCGAATCTCTCTATTATAAATCCTTGCTTCGTCGGGGGAGCGTTGCGGAGATCTTCTGTGGCCAGCCTTTCAACGTTGTCATCCTGAGCGGAGCGAAGGACCTGCTGTTTGCCACCCTCTTCAGCTTTGTCATCCGGAGCGCCAACGGATTGTAGTAGTGGGCTCTTTTGGAAAAGCTCAGGCTTATCCGTTCGAGGCATGCAATACTTGGGTGTGCCAGAGCGGGTTAGGGCAACTATGAGCGATGTCGAATTGGTGGTGGTCTGCACGTTCCTGAACAGGGTCGAGGCCGAAATGGCGCAAGGTGCGTTAGAAGCCGCCGAGATCGAGTCCATCGTCTCGGCTGACGACGCTGGCGGGACGGACTTCGGCCTGGCCGGCGTGCGGCTATTAGTTCGCGCCGAAGATGCTGAGCGAGCGGGCAGGTTGGTCCAGTCAAAGTACCCACTACATGAAAAAGAAAACTAAGTTCTCGCCACAAGAGAATCACAGCGCCGCACCAGGACTGGGAACGCTCTCGGTCTGGGCCGGAGAGCAAAACGTTCACTGGATGGGCTCAACCCAAGTCCCGGTGGCGCATAGCGTTTCGTTTGGCTACCAGGATGTGGACGAATGGCTGAAGGTCGCGCAAGGCAAGAAGCCGGGCCACATTTACGGCCGCAATACGAATCCCACCGTGGCCGCGTTCGAGGAGAAGGTAAAGACCTTGGAAGGCGCGGAAGCGGCAACCAGTTTCGCCAGTGGCATGGCGGCCATCAGCAATACGCTGTTCACGCTGCTCTCGCCGGGCGACAGTCTGGTATCGGTGAACGACACCTACGGAGGGACCAACAAACTTTTCATCGAATTTATGCCCCGGTTTCAGATCGGAGTGACGCTCTGCGATACCACCGATCACCAGGCGATTGAGTCTGCCATCACCCGCGGCTGCAAGGTCCTGTATCTGGAGAGCCCGACCAATCCGACCAACAAAGTCATCGACCTCGCTCGCCTGACGGCGGCTGCCCATCGCCATGGTGCTCTGGTCGTCGTCGATAACACTTTTGCGACGCCGATCAACCAGCAACCGTTGAAACTCGGCGCCGACCTCGTCACCCACAGCGCCACCAAATTTCTAGGTGGACACGCCGATGCTCTCGGTGGAGTGGTCTGTGGCCGCCGCGACCTGGTCAGCCGCATTTACCACTTCCGCGAAATTACCGGAGCCTGCCTCGACCCCATGGCGGCATACCTGCTGCTGCGGGGAATGAAAACCTTGCACCTCCGCATTCGCCAGCAGAACCAAAGCGCGCTGAAGATCGCGCGTTTCTTAGAGGCGCATCCGCGGGTCGAAACCGTCTTTTATCCCGGCCTGGAGTCGCACGAAAATCATGCTATCGCGCGCCGCCAGATGAGCGGGTACGGCGGCGTCCTCAGCTTCGTTCTGAAGGGCGGTTTCGCAGCGGTCAAGAAACTGCTTCCCCGCCTGCGCTACGCCCATCTCGCCGCCAACCTCGGGGCGGTCGAAACCGTCGCCGGCCCTCCCGCCACCACCAGCCACGTAGAGTCCACGCCCGAAGAGCGTAAAGCCAGCGGCATCCCCGAAGCGCTCATCCGATACTCGGTCGGCATTGAAGACACCGACGACTTGATTGCCGATTTGAAAGCCGCGCTGCAACCTACACCGGCGAGGCGAGGATTGCGAACGACGTTCCGACTGTAGCGCCGCCGTCTCGGCGGCTTCCGGCGGGCGTCTCGCCCGCCGCGCCGAGGGCGAGACGCCCCTTCGGCAAGCTCAGGGCAGGCTCTCGGGACAGCCGGCAAGATGCCGCCGCTACAGTAGTCATCGACTGTCCTACCGCGCCGCAAACGAGAACAGCACCAGGATGTAAATCCACAGTCCCGTCATGCAATGCCAGTACTACGAGGTAATGTCAACGACGATGCGGCGGGTTTCGATAGGACGATGCAGAACCGCCGCGATATGGGCGCACAAAAGCGCAAGTACGCCGCCGGAAAGATGCAGCCCGTGCATGGCGGTAAGAATGTAAACGAAGGAACTGCTGGTGCCACCGGCAAGGTGAAAGCCAGCGGCAGAAAGCTTGCTCCAAACCAAAAGCTGCCCGCCAAGAAACAGGAGACCCAGAACCGTAGTCACGCCGAGCCAGGGGAAATGGTGCTCGTCGCCCAGCGAGATTCCGGGAATCGATTGCACCGGGGCGAGCGCGGCTCGTCGCGTGATGTCGCGCCGCGCCAAGTCGATAGTGACGCTGCTCGCAATCAGGACGGCAGTATTGGCCAACAGCAGCATCCAGGGTAATTCGACCGGAGCCCAGGCTCGGACGTAAGCCGTTCCGCTCAAATCGAGACTCAGGAATCCGCGCCGGACGAGATAGACCGCCGTGAAGGAAATGAAGAGCATGAAGACGGGCGTCAAAGCGACGGCCAGTCCCAACCGGGCACGGCGTAAGCGCTCGCCATAATTTGGCATAGAGTCCGGAGTAAAGTCCGGCATGCCGTCGCCACCTCCGCCGGTGCGGGGTGGGAGCGAGGCTCCGTTGTGGCCGAAGGGCCGTGTCGAGATGGGTGTCAATCGGGGCATTGTCCTGGCGTTCTTTGGTAGTAGATGATCTCACCCACTTTAAGGCTTCGCAAACCCATCTCGAAGCAGTGCTCGACGTGGTGAGGGCGGTGTGGCCGGCGTTGCAATCAGTGCAGCTTCGCATCTAGACTTATGGAAATTCAGCTCCTGCGAAAGTGGCGGAATTGGCAGACGCACCAGACTTAGGATCTGGCGGGGAAACCCATGG
>Ga0074046_10000053_pt1 | contig 97057 bp, 79 predicted proteins | sample BogForMeECP23OM3_FD_94441 | JGI IMG/M metagenome (GOLD analysis project Ga0074046, IMG submission 94441) | Bog forest soil microbial communities from Calvert Island, British Columbia, Canada - Bog Forest MetaG ECP23OM3 | ecosystem: Environmental > Terrestrial > Soil > Wetlands ... | reverse complement strand
GGCCGGAACAGCAAGTCCCAGAAGCAGAAACAGTGCTGTTGTACTGATAGTTCCAAATGGTTTCATGATGTTGCCTTCCTTACCGCGAATTCGTGCGCGCATCACCGTGTGAAGGAGACGCGGCACTTCTTGCCGATCGTTAATCTCGTTAAATGGATCGCAGTTCTGGTCTGCGTCGTTCATCGCTACACGCTTACCTACCGACGTGGATCCGGGATAGGGAGTGAAATAATCCAAAAACGTTGAGGAGCCACAACACCACGGCAATGACCACGACCCCGTTCAAGATCGACTTGATACTGCCTTGCATGGGGATGAAACGATTCACCAACCATAGGAGGACGCCCACTACGATCAGGACTAATAGAATTTGCATGAGAGGCATACTCTTTCTTCCTTTCTGTCCGTGTTGCGAGACACTTCCAGCCTGGCCCCCGGGATTGCTCCATGCATGGCGTGGTGCGGGCAAACCGACGAACCGCTTGCACTCTGCAAATCGCCTTACTGCCTATCCGGCCAGAGTGTCTGGCTCAGTTGTCGTTCGATGTCGTTGACGCTTGTGAAGACCGCGGGAAACAAGCTCCGTGGATGACCTGGCGAGCGAACCAGTCCTTTTACAGCAAGTCCATCCTAGACGACATCAAGTTGCACGTCTGTTCACTTTTGCACAGTTTAACGAATTGTCGGCGCGGCGCTCCAAACGTTGAAGAACGTGGACGCGGCGGGTGAACGGGATGATTGTTGGCTGTGCGGTGTGTCCCCAATCAGCACCTTGCCAAGAGCGCCACAGTAGGAGTATTTTTTGAATGTACTTGACGATGCTTGGCTAGCAAGACTTTTTCGGCCATGTGGTAAATCAAGTATGCCCAAAGCAAGACCCAAGAAGACCAGGGTCGCTCCTCCAAAGAAGCTCCCATTCGATTTGCGCGTTTTTCTGGAAACGGCCGGCGTAGCACGGCAAGTCATAAAATACCGGAGATCCGAGAGAATCTACACACAAGGGGATCCCGCCAGAGGTGTGAAGTACATTCAAACTGGCGGGGTGAAACTCTCCGTAATCAATGAGGACGGCAAAGAGGCGGTGGTGGCGATGCTGGGGCCAGGGGACTTTTTTGGCGAGGGATGCCTGGCCGGGCAGCCTATCCGCATGGGATCGGCGACGGCGATGGTGCCCACGTCCATTCTGTTCATTGAAAAAGACGAGATGATGCGCGTGCTGCGCACGGAACATGCTCTCTCCGACCTGTTTATCGCGCATATGCTGACCCGGAACATCCGCGTTGAGGAGGACCTGGTGGACCAGCTTTTCAACTCCAGCGAGAAACGCCTGGCGCGAACACTGCTGTTGCTGGCGCGCTACGGTAAGGAGGACCAGCCGCACGGAATGGTCCCGAAGGTGTCGCAGGAAACGCTGGCGGGGATGATCGGTGCGACGCGGTCGCGAGTGAATTTCTTCATGAACAAATTCAAGAAGCTGGGGTTCATCAAGTACAACGGTGGGCTGCAGGTGAACACCTCGCTGTTGAGCGTGGTGCTGCACGATTAGAGGAGTTCACGGTTGTCAGTTGTCAGTTTTCAGGGAGAAGCAAACCCAAAGAGAAGAAATGGGGCGGCCTTCCATCGTAAGAGCCCATCCTTCGCACAAAACGCGAAGGATGGGGCACCCTCAAGTGCCTCGTTGGGCGGCGTAACGGGGGAAGCCGAGGGAAAAACAGCGGAGGGATCCCTCCGCTGCGCGGCCCGACGCGCCAGACTACAGCGCGAAAGAAAATGTTGGGCCGCTCCGCTAGGGACGACAATTCTGGTTTTTGGCGAAGGAGCTGAAGAGGGAAGAACACAGAGGTCGCAGAGAGGAGGAACCCAAGAGCACAGACGGGAGTGTCTGTGCCACAAGAACCGCAGAGAAGAGGTAGACAGGCGCGCTTCAGGAGAGGCGGAGGCCGTGGGGGACGAGAAGCGGGGCTAGCGGCAAGGAGCGCAGGCGAATTCCGGTGGCATTGAAGATGGCGTTGCTGATGGCGGGCGCCACACCCACGATCGGCGCCTCCCCCGCTCCCACCGGCGGTTCATCTTTGCGGTCAATCAGGAATGCGTCCAGCGGAGGAATGTCGCTGAAGCGGGGCACGCGGTATTTGGAGAACATATTGTTCAGCACGCGGCCATTCTCGAATTCGACGGCTTCAAAGAGGGCCCCGCCAATGCCCATGATATTTGCGCCGATGAGCTGATTGCGCAGGCCGTCGGGATTGACGATGGCGCCACAGTCGAAAGCGGTGAAAATGCGCAGGATCTTGATATCGCCAGAGCTGCGGTCAACGGCGATTTCCACGAAGGTGGCCACGTAACCAAGTTTTTCGTAGCCGCCACCCAGACCAAAACCGTGGTTGGCGGCCTTCGTTCCAGCCCAGCCAAAGTGTTTCGCGCCTTCCGCAAAGACCGCGCGCAAGCGTTCCTCTTGCAGATTTTTGAGGCGAAAGTCCAGCGGATCCATCTTGAGCGAATGCGCGATTTCGTCCATGTGCACTTCGCGCGCGAAATGATTGGCGGTGGCCGCCAGCGCCCGATAGGAGCCTTGACGCAACGGTGAGTTCACGGGATGGAACTCGATACGCTGGTTGGGGACTTCGTAGTAGGTGCGCATGCCAGCAGCGCCGGAATTGTAGTTGTGAAATTCCCAGGCGGTGATTTTTCCATCGTCGCCCACGGCGCTGCGGACGTCGATGACTCCGGCGGGCCGAAAATAGGCCCAAGTGAATTCCTCTTCCCGCGTCCAGACAAGCTTTACCGGGCGCTTGGCCGCGCGCGCCAGCCGGGCCGCTTCGACGGCACATTCGCCGGAGTGCTTGCCACCGTAGCCAGAGCCCATATCCGGCATCAGGACGTGAATTTTTTCTTCGGGCAGATGAAAGGCCGTGGCCAGTTCGCTGCGAACCCCAAAGGGGCGCTGCGTGCCGGTCCATACCGTGAGTTGATCGTCGCTCCATTGAGCCAACGCGGCGCGTGGTTCGAGCGGCGCGTGGGCGATGTAGTTCACATTGTAGGTTTGCTGCAATTGCCGGGTTGCGGAGGCCAGGACGGCATCCACGTTGCCACTCTCGAAGCGGGAATTGTCATTATGCTCGCCGCGCGGCAATTGGTTTTGCTTCAGGTACTCAAAGAGTTCCTTGTTCGAGGGTTGCGGATCTGCTCTCCATTCGGCCCGAATCAAGGAAGCCGCCTTCTCAGCGATTGCGGAAGCCGGCGCCGCAACTCCCAGAAAATTGCCATCGCGCACAACAACGGTTCCCGGCAGTTTCTCTGCCTCGGTGGTGTTCGCGGAAACCAGCGTGGCGTTAAACGCGCTGGGACGCACTACTTTCCCGTAAAACATCCCGGGAAGTGTTTGATCGGACGGATAGCGGTGCTTTCCGGTCACAAAATCGCGCCCAGCGATTTTGGGCAGGGGTTGTCCCGCGATGGTCCATTCGCGCGGCGGAATCAAGGGATCTTCCGCCGGAACAACCTGGGCAATCTGCTGGCCTCGCACGAGTTGGGCGTAACTCAAAGAGCGTTTTGTTTGCGGATCAGCAATCTTACCGTCCTGGGCGAGCAATCGCGCAGGATCGACGTTCCATTGCTTAGCCGCCATGGCCAGCAGGACGTTGCGCGCCGCGGAGGAAACGCGGCGCAATTGCAGATTCATGATCGGGGTGGTGCGGCTGCCGAAGGTGCCCATGTCAAAGGGCACGAGCTGGGTATCACCCATGACCAGGCGAATGGACGCAGCCGGCGTTTTCAGTTCTTCCGCCACCGCCTGCGTCAGAGAAGTGCGGATGTTTTGCCCCACTTCCACTTTTCCCGTGAACACGGTTACGGTTCCGTCTTCCCCTATGTGCAGCCAGGCACTGATTTCCTGCGGGAGTGAATCTTCCGGATTTCTCCTGGCGCCACGGGATTCCTGAAACGCTTGTGCTTTTGAAACAGCGCAGGCAATGAAGATTCCCGCGCCCAGGAATTTGAAGAATTCGCGGCGATCGCTCTGGAACACATAGGATGCTGGGGCCGTCAACTCGTAGCGCTCGGGCTCAATCGTGAACGGCGGAGTGGTCTTGGGGGTCATGCCCGCGCCCCTTGCAAGAGGGTGGCAGCTTTGTGGATGGCGGCAATAATGCGCGGGTGCGTGCCGCAGCGGCAGATGTTTCCCTGCATGGCCACCTGAATCTCCGCCTCCGAAGGGTTTCGGGTGGCGTTCAGAAGGGAGACTGCGGACATGATCATGCCCGAGGTGCAAAAGGCGCACTGCATCGCGCCTTCTTCGAGAAAGGCCTGCTGCACGGGATGGAGCTGGTCACCCTGGGCCAGACCTTCAATGGTCGTAATCTGCTTGCCTACGGCGGCCCAGACCGGAACCATGCAGGAACGCCGCGCCTTCCCGTCAATCAGCACCGTGCAGGAGCCGCACTGACCTTCGCCGCAACCGTATTTGCTTCCCGTCAGATCGAGGAGTTCCCGGAGGACGGTGAGAAGGGGAGTCTCCTTGTCCGCGGCAAATTGGCATTGTTGGCCGTTGACTTGAAGAGTCATTTCGTCCATTTGCGCATTCCTGCCAGGCACTCATTCTCGCATGAATTGGGAGAAGAAAGGATATCAGCGATTAGATATCAGCGATCCGGAAACGAACAGTAAGACTAACGCAGAGGCCGCTGAGGACACAGAGTTCGCAGAGAAGAGGAACCCAAGAGCACAGACCCTTCGGGGCTCAGGGCAAGCTGGAGTGTCTGTGCCACAAAGTTTGAAGGGAAGAGGAAGCCAGGAAGAGGCGTCACCCTGCCCGACCAAGCCGGTGCAGGCGCCGACCGCGGGGGCTCCAGCGGTAACGGTCAGCTTTTCTTTGATGTGACGGCGAAGAAGGCGGCGGCCTCCTGGTGGACGTGTTTGCCGCCACACTTGGGACACTTGAAGCGTCCCTTGTCATATTCCGCAAGGCTAAGGATCATCTCAAACGGCTTCTTGCAATCCTCGCAGTAGAACTCGTAGCGCGGCATGGGGACCTCCGGAAAACGCCAGAGGAAATGAATCGCTCATCCATGGTGTACCCTCGGGGAACGGCGGTGTCAAGGCAAGAGGAGAGGACCCATCGCAGACACCCTCCAGGGCAAACAGGGGAAGATGGCGAAGAAGAGCGGAGCTTACGCAGAGGTCGCCGCGACCGGGCCGGGGGTAAACGCCGATCGCAGAGTTCACAGAGAAGAGAAAACCAAGAGCAGGAGAAGAGGGCTGCGGTTTTGGAAAGTAAGAGCCCACCCTTCGAGGCTGAAGGTAAACCCTCAAGATCATCTGTTAGGTGACGTAAGCAGGAAAACCCAAGAGCACAGTCCCTTCGAAGCTCCCTTCGAAGCTCGGGGCAAGCAGGGTAAACAGGAGTGACTGTGCCACAAACCAGGAGTGTCACTGGTGCAGCCGGACAAAGCAAATCCCTCGACTCCGCGGCCCGACGCGCCAAAATGCGGCGCGGAAGAAAAGGCCGGGCCGCTCCGCTCGGGATGACAATTTTGGCTTTGGGCGAAGAAAGATGACCGTTTTGGCTTTGTACGGAGGAGAAGAAAGACTGGTTAGCGGCCGCGGGCGGCTTCGATGTAGTAGACGCCGGCGAGGGCGAAGAGGCCGCCGAGGAGTTCGAGCCAGGAGCCGCGTTCGCCGAGGAAGAGGATGCCGAGGGCAGTGGCGGCGACGGGCAAGAGATAAGTGAAGGAAGCGAGTTGCGAGGCTTCGAGGTAGCGGAGGACCCAAAAGTAGAGGACATAGGCGATGGCCGAACTGAACAGGGCCATGTACAGCATGCAGGCCCAGACCGGCCAGGGGAAGGCACGCCAATGGGCGAAGGAGCCGAGAAGGATGGCGCGCTGGATGGCGATGGGGAGAACGATGAGCCCCCCGAAGACGCAGTTGAAGGTGGTCATGGTGAGGGAGTCGTAGACACCGGCGACGCGTTTGCCGAGGACGACGTAAGTGGCAAAGCCGAGAGAACCGGAGAGCGTGATTAGATCGCCGAGAAGCGTGGGCGAATGGCGGCTTATTCCTGCGCCCGCAGCCATGAGCACAACACCGGCTATGGCGACGCTCATGCCAAGGACTTTGCGGAGTGTGGCGTTTTCCAGGCGGAAGAGCACGGCGAGGACAAGGGTGTAAACGGGCGAGAGTGAGCCGATGATGGCGGAATGGATGACCGAGGTGTAGCGCAGGCCAACGGTGAAGCCGAACTGGTTCATGGTGACGCCGAAGAAACCCAGATAGAGAAAGATCCAGAGATCATGGCGGGACCAGCCGGCGCGGCGGGCACGGGCGGCTTCGGCAAAGGCGGGCAGACGAAGGCAGATGAAATAGATGAGGACCATGAAGACGCCGGCGAGGACGAGACGGAAAGAGGCGAAGGTGAGCGGCTCGATGTAGCGGAGCGCGATTTTGGCGGCGAGGAAATTGAAGGTCCAGACGGCGATGAGGAAGGCGATGGTGGCCGTGAGTACACGGCGGCTGGGGGGCTGGCCACTGCTGGCGTCAAGGCGCACGAGACGAGTCCTTGGGGAAGAAGACAGAAGAGAAACGATAACACAGAGGTCGCAGAGAAGATAAAAAGGTGGGAGAGTAAAAGAGTGAAAGAGAAGAAGGCTTGTGGCGTCACTGAGTAAGAGCCCACCCTTCGCAAGCTTCGCGAAGGATGGGGCACCCTTCGGGGCTCAGGGTAAACCCTCGAGTACTTGGTTGGGAGACGTGTCCGTAGGAACCCAATACCCAGGCACGCACTCCGTGCCTGGAGCACCCGGCAGAGAAGATAAAAAGGTGTAAGAGTACAAGAGTAAAAGAGTGAAAGAGTGAAAGAAAAGAGGACTTGTGGCGTTACTGAGTAAGAGCCCACCCTTCGCTGAGAGACGCGAAGGATGGGGCACCCTCAAGTACTTGGATAGGCGGCGTAACCATGGGAAAGAAAGAGAAAACGAAAGAGGAAGAAACTCAAGACGCCGGGATTGTGCGGGGATGGGGGCTTAGATGAACAACGGTTTGGCGGCGCGCATTCAGCCGTAAAAGTGGCGGCGAGCCGCCGCACTCCAAAATAGTGTGCTGGCGGTTGAGGATTAGGATTCGGGAGGAGAGGCGAGATTTTTGAGGCGGTGGACTTCCCTTTCGGTGAGGGGGCGGAATCTGCCGGTGGGAACGTCAAGGACAAGCGGGCCGAGGTGGGTGCGCTTGATTTTTTCGACTAGGAAGCCGATTTGTTGGAACATGCGACGGATTTGGCGATTGCGGCCTTCGATGAGGATGACTTCGTACCAGGGATTGGGAGCGTCTTCGACCAGACGGATTTTGGCGGGAGAGGTTTTGACGCGGCGGCCGTCGTCAAGAGGGATGGTGACGCCGGAGCGCAGGCGCTGGAGGGATTTTTCGTCGGGCTTGCCGCTGATTTTGACGAGATAGGTTTTGGGGATGTGGGAGCCGGCCTTGGTGAGTTTTTGGGCAAGGGTACCATCGTTGGTGAGGAGGAGGAGGCCTTCGCTGGCGTAATCGAGTCGGCCGACAGGGTAGACGCGTTCGGGAAGATCGCCGAGGAGTTCCATGACGGTGGGGCGGCCTTCGGGATCGCTGACGGTGGTGACGTAGCCCTTGGGTTTGTTCAACAGAAAATAGACGAAACGTTGCGGACGGTGGAGGGGCTTGCCGTCAACGCAAATGGTGTCGGTTAGCGGGTCGGCCTTGGTGCCCTGCTCCGTGACAACTTGGCCGTTTAGGGTGACGCGGCCGGCGGCGATGATCTCTTCGGCCTTGCGGCGGGAAGCGATGCCGGCGGCGGCGAGAATCTTTTGGAGGCGGGCGGGCATGGAAGTGTTTTCAGTTATCAGTTTTAAGTTTTCAGTAAAGCAAAGGCTAGACCTCAGTGCGGGATCCGCGACTTCCGAACTTAATACTTAATACTTACAACTTAGAGCTTAAGAAGGATATCAGTGATCGGATATCAGCGATCAGGAAACGGGCCTCCATTAGGGCGCGAGGGATATTCTACGATGAGATTGGGTTGGGCGGACGGAGGGAAAGACTTACACAGAGATCACAGAGGACACAGAGTTCACAGAGGAGAGAGGTTGTGGCGTTAATGAGTAAGAGCCCACCCTTCGCAAAAGGCGCGAAGGATGGGGCACCCTCAAGTACTTTGATGGGCGGCGTAACCATAGAAAGAGAAAGAAGAAGAGGAAGAAACTCAAGACGCGGAGATTGTGCGGACATGGGGCGCCCCGACCCGGTCGGGGCGCCCCTACGAGGAAAACCCAAGAGCACAGTCCCTTCGAGGCTCAGGGCAAGCAAGAGTGACTGTACCACAAGAGCGGCGAAGGGTCAGCGGGGGGCTTTGCGCTTTGGGGGTGAGGTGGGATGGCGATGGGGCCGGGCGGAGGGGAAGGGATGAGTGTGGGATTTGGGGGGCGGAGTGAATTGGTGGAGGATTTTGGTGCGGAGGGCGGGATGGCGGAGAGAGTCGGCTTGGCGGGGGTCCAGGAGGCGGTAGCGGCCTTGGGGGATGCCTTCGAGGGACAGAAGGCCGAGGGCGATGCGCTTCACTTTTTCGACGGGATGCAATTCCTTGAAGAGGGTGCGGCGGAGGGTGTCGAGTTTGGCGCCGGTGGTGGTGACTTCGTACCAGAAATTGGCGGCGCGGCCGCGAGTGGAATCGGGCTGGCGGACGGTGCGGAGGCGGGTGCCGGTTTCCTTGCCGAGACGATCGAGTTCTTCCAGCGTGAGGCGGCCCTTGATTTTGATGTGGTAGACCTGCGGAAGATGGGACCAGGATTTGAGTATGGCGGAAGTGAGATCGCCATCGTTGGTGAGAAAGACGAGGCCGGAGTCGGCGTAGTCGAGGGAGCCGACAGGATACACGCGCTTGGGAAAGCCGCGGAGGAAATTGCGAAGGGTTCGGCGGCCCTCGGAATCGGCGAGGGAGGAAACGACTTCGGGAGGTTTGTGGAGCGCGAGGTAAACGTGATCCTCTTCGGCTTCGATGAGGCGGCCGGCGGCTTCGATCTTGTCTTTCGAGGGATCGGCTTTGGTGCCGAGTTCGGTGACGACTTGGCCGTTGACGCGCACCTGTCCGGAGAGGATGAGCTGCTCGGCGTGACGGCGAGAGGCGATGCCGGCGTGGGCGATGATTTTTTGGAGGCGGTCGAGCATGGGGATATTCAGTTGTAAGTTTTCAGTAAAGCAAAAACCAACGTGCGCTGCTGGATCACCGAGTTCCGTACCTTTTACTTAGTACTTAAAACTTAAGACTTAGAACTTAAGACGGATAGCAGCGATCAGAGATCAGCGATCGGGAAACGGCTCCTTTGGGCGCTGCGTGCCGGAGACATTCTACATCGAGATGGGGCGATGCGCTGGAAGGAGGGGAAGAAAGAAAAGGCTTACCACAGAGTTAGCAGAGGGGCCGCAGAGTTTACAGAGAAGAGAAAAGCTAGAGGAGGAGAAGAGGGATCGTTATATCCGATCGTAAGAGCCCACCCTTCGCATAAAACACGAAGGGTGGGGCACCCTCAAGTTCTGTAGGAGAGTGACGTAACAAGGAAAACCCAAGAGCACAGTCCCTTCGCGGCTCAGGGCAAGCAAGAGTGACTGTGCCACAAATGCAGGAATTATTTGGTGGCGGAGGCGGATTGGGCGGAGGGGGGCTGGGGATCTTCGTCGAGCTGGCCGGAGGGCATGCCTTCGTTGGTGGCGGTGACTTCTTCTTCGCGTAATTGCTCGGCGGCGGCTAGTTTTGGTTCGAGTGGGGCGGGGCTGGAAGATTCTTCGGGGGCGGGAAGATTTTCGAGCGAGTCGGCGGGGGCGGCGTCGAGGACGGCTTCGTCGGTGGCGGGGACTATGCCTTCGTCGGTGCCGAGGGCTTCGCGGGCGAGAGCTTCGAATTCTTTGAGGCTGGGGAGTTCGTCAAGATCGCTCAGGCCAAAACGCATCAGGAATTCCTTGGAGGTTTTGTAGAGGATGGGGCGGCCCAGGACTTCCTTGCGGCCGGCAGTGGTGATGAGTTTCTTGTCGAGGAGCGTGGAGATGACGCCGGAGGTGTTGACGCCACGAATATCGGAGATTTCGGGGGCGGTGACGGGCTGCTTGTAGGCGATGACGGCAAGGGTTTCGAGAGCGGGCATGGAAAGGCGCAGCGGCGGGCGGAGGGATTTGATGAAGCGGCGGACGACGTCGTGGTGCTGGGGCTTGGTGTAGAGCTTGTAGCCACCGGCAACAGCGCGGACTTCGATGCCGCGCTCGTCGGTGGCGTAGGCGGCGACGAGTTCGTCGAGGGCGGATTGCACGACGAGCTTTTCTTCGCCAAGAGCGGCGGCGAGCTGGTCGAGCGTGGCGGGCTCGTCGGCGGCGTAGATGATGGCCTCGAGAGCGGCTTTGCGGTCGGTGGCGTTCGACATGAAATCCATCTTACATGAGGTAAAGGAAGTATAGGAGGGAAAGGAGGTACAGGAAAGACCCACAGCGAGCGGGAAACGTTTCCTGTCCTTTACTTCTTTTACTTCCTTCACTTCATTTTCACGCTATTGGTATTCGGCGTCGATGCGGAGGGTGCCGGATTCGTCGAAGGCTACGTCGAAAGACTTGGCACGCTTGACTAGGATGTTGCCGAATTGCTTTTCCTGGATCAGGGCTACGGCCTGGAGCTTGACCATTTCGAGGAGCGCGAGGAAGGCGACAATCATGGCGTGGCGGGAGGGGCAGGCGTCGAAGAAGTCGACGAGGCTGATGGCGTCGGTGTCGCTGGCGAGGATGCGGCTGCGGAGTTGCGCGATCATTTGCGCGACAGTGAATTGTTCGTGCTGGAGATCGATGCGGGCGATTTCTTTTTTGCGTTCGAGGACTTGCTGGAAGACGCGGACTAGATCGACGAGGGAGACGACGAGTTCACCTTCGGTGCCTTCGTCGTGGTAGAGCGATTTGTCCGGCTTGGACCAGACGTTTTCCTCGATTTGCTGCTTCTGGTAGAGGAGTTGGGCCGCGTTCTTGAATTTTTCGTGTTCGAGAAGGCGCTGGACTAATTCTTCGCGCGGGTCGGCGGCTTGGTCTTCTTCTGTGGCGAAGGGATCGGGCGGGAGAAGCATTTTGGATTTTATGTAGATGAGCGTGGCGGCCATGTAGATGAATTCGGCGGAGACGTCGATGTTCTGGACTTCGAGCTGGTGGAGGTAGTCGAGGTATTGGCCGGTAATTTTGGAGATTTGGATGTCGTGGATGTTCATTTCCTGCTTTTTGATGAGGTCGAGCAGGAGGTCGAGAGGACCTTCGTAGATGGGGATGTGGATGCGGTAGGGAGAGGACATTTTTGAGTTATCAGTTATCAGTCATCAGTTATCAGTTTTGGAGAACAGAGACCAGCGATCAGATATCAGCGATCAGGAACCGATGTCCTTGTTGATAGAAAATCCTACCTCTTTTTTCTTCTGGTCCCAATGGAAAATGGACTCGCGGACGCGTTGCATCGTCCGCTTCGCGGACTCGCGGGCTTTGGCGGAGCCGGCATCTAGGATTTCGAGGACACCTTTTTGATCGTTCTCCCATTTGAGGCGTCTCTCGCGGATGGGAGTGATCCACTTGATTAGGTTTTCGGCCATGGCGGATTTGCATTCGATGCAGCCGATTCCGGCGGAGCGGCAGCCGGTTTGGACCCAGTCGAGGCGGCCGGGATCGCGTTCGGGAGTGGAGAAGAGTTTGTGCCAGTCGTAGACGGGACAGATGTCGGGATTGCCGGGGTCGGTGCGGCGCTTGCGGGCGGGGTCGGTGACCATGACTTTGGTTTTGGAGCGGATGTCGGCGTCGGATTCGGAGAGGGTGATGGCGTTGCCGTAGGACTTGGACATTTTGCGGCCGTCTAGGCCGGGGACGCGCGGGGTGGGGGTGAGGAGGACGTCGGGCTCGACTAGAACGGTTTTCAAGCTAATGAATTTCTCAGCAGCCTTGTTTGATTGCACCCAAGGCAAGAATTTTTCGTAAAAGTTCGCTATCCCGTCTGCCATCGCCCGTTGTCTTATGCTATCGGCTATCTGTTGCGCTTGCTCCGGATCGTACCTGTCCACTTGTGCGAATGGGCTAGACCCTCCAACAAAAGTCTCCCACATTATGTGCACTGCCATGGCGTTCATTGGTTTCAGCATCTCAGAAATGTCGAACTGCAACCCGAAGTGATAGTTGAATTTGCGGACGAGCTCGCGGGACATTTCGACGTGGGCGACTTGGTCTTCGCCTACGGGGACGAAAAGGGGCTTGCCGGGGTCTGAATAGATGACGATGTCAGCGGTTTGCAGGGTTGGGTAGCCGAGGAAGCCGTAGGTGTGCAGATCCTTGTCTTTGATGTTGTCGAGGGCTTCTTTGTAGGTGGGGACGCGCTCGAGCCAGCCGAGCGGCGTGATCATGGAGAGGAGGAGATGGAGCTCGGCGTGTTCGGGGACTTGGGATTGGAGGAAGATGACGGATTTTTGCGGGTCGAGGCCGGCGGCGAGGAAATCGATGGCGACTTGCAGGGTGTTTTCGGCGATGGCGGAAGTGTCCGCGTAATCGCTGGTGAGGGCGTGCCAGTCGGCGACGAAGTAGAAGCAGTCGTTGGAGGGATCGTTTTGCAGGCGGACCCAGTTTTGCAGGGCGCCGAAATAGTTGCCGATTTGGAGGCGGCCGGTGGGACGCATGCCTGAGAGAACGCGTTTGGATTTGGGAGATGTGGACAAGTGGTGGTCCTCGGTTGAATGTTGATGAATAGAAGAGGATATCAGATATCAGCGATCAGAGATCAGGGAGCCAAGAGAAGAGGGACGGTAACACCCCGACCAGGTCGGGGCAGGCGCCAGTCACAGAGGTCGGAACACAGAGGGCACAGAGAACGGCAAGAAAAAGATAACGCAGAGGCGGAGAGTTCACAGAGAAGAGAAGACCAAGAGTGAAGAAAAGAGAGACTCATCGCACAGAAGACGTGGGATGAAAAAGAGTTTGTGGCCTTCGGTCGTAAGAGCCCACCCTTCCCGCCGGAGGCGGGCGAAGGATGGGGCACCCTTCGAGGCTCAGGGTAAACCCTCAAGTTCTGGGTTGCGGAGTGTGACAAGAGAAACCCAAGACCCAGGCACACACTCCGTGCCTGGGGCACCCACCGCGTTGCTTAATGCTCAAAACTCATTGCTGACTCCTGGATCCTGATCGCTGATTACTGATATCCCGTTGGGAGCGACGATCACTTCCCGAGCAGGTCGCGGGCGATGATGGTGCGTTGGATTTCGCTGGTACCTTCGTAGATGGAGATGACGCGGGCGTCGCGGTACATGCGCTCGACTTCGGATTCGCGGGAGTAGCCCTGGCTGCCGTGGATTTGCACGGCTTTGTAGACGACGCGATTGACCATTTCGCTGGCGTAGAGTTTGGCGCGGGAGGAGGCGGAAGGAGAGGAAGTAAAGGAAGCAGAGGAAGTGGAGGAAAGGCGGTCCTTTTGGAAGGCGGCGTGGTAGAGGAGGGCGCGGGCGGCTTCGATTTCGGTGTGCATGTCGGCGAGCATGAATTGGATGGCCTGGAATTCGGAGATGGATTTGCCGAAGGCTTTGCGGGCGCGAGCGAATTTGACGGATTCGTCGAGGGCGGCTTGGGCGAGGCCTACGGCTTGCGCGGCGATGCCGATACGTCCGCCATCAAGAGCGGAGAGAGCGATCTTGAGGCCCTGGCCTTCTTCGCCGAGGCGATTGACGGCGGGGACTTCGCAATTGTCGAGGATGATTTCCACGGAGGGAGAGCTGCGCTGGCCCATTTTGTCTTCGTGGCGGCCGATGGTGAAGCCGGAGAAGGTGGGTTCGACGAGGAAGGCGGTAATTCCCTTCCCGCCGAGTTCCGGGTGCGTTTTGGCGAAGATGAGATAGACGCCGGCGTGGGAGCCGTTGGTGACCCAGGTTTTGGTGCCAGAAAGAAGATAGGAGGGACAGGAGGGGGAGGAAGTTAAGGAGGTAGAGGATCGGAGCTCAGCGCGACACTGGATGGCGGCGGCGTCGGAGCCGGCTTGCGGTTCGGTCAGGCAGAAGGCGCCCAGGATTTCACCGGCGGCCAGGTGCTTAAGATAACGGGATTTTTGGGCTTCGGTGGCGAAGGCTTGGAGGGGGAGCTGGACGGCGGAATTGGTGACGGAGAGTGCGGTGGACATGGCTACGTGGACGCGAGCTACTTCTTCGAGCATCAGGACGTAGGAGATCATGTCGAGGCCGGCGCCATCGTAGGCTTCGGGCGTGAGCATGCCGCAACAGCCAAGGGCGGCGAGCTTTTTGATGGCTTCGAGGGGGAAGTGGTCGGTGCGCTCCCAGTCTTTGATGTGCGGGCGGACTTCGGTGCGCATGAATTCGCGGACGGTGTCGCGGATGAGGAGTTGGTGGTCGGAGAGGGAGAAGTCCATGGCAAGGCCAGTTTTAAGTTATAAGTTTTCAGTTTTAAGTAAAGAGTCGAAAGTTCAAAGTTGAAAGTTAACAGGTTACGGGAGAAAAGAAAACTTGGGAGCGGGGAGATCAGAGATCAGGAGGCGAGCGACCAGCGAGCGGCGATCAGCGACCAGGAGGCAAGAAAGGAGGGACGGTAACACCCCGACCGGGTCGGGGCAGGCGCCGTTCACAGAGGGAAGAACACAGAGAGCACAGAAGTAGGAGAGAAGAAAGAGAAAGATAACGCAGAGACGCAGAGGGCGCAGAGAAGAGAAAAGCAAGAGTGAAGATGAAGAAGAGCGGCGGCGTTAGAGCGTAAGAGCCCACCCTTCGAGGCTTAGGGTAAACCCTCAAGTTCATGGGAGGGCGAGCTAACTAAGGGAAGCCTGGCGAGGGCGCCCGAACTGGAAATGCTGCGATTCGAACGGAACGGCTGGGCAGCATTTGCGGAAAGCCTCAGGCCTGAAGGCCTGAGCTACAGGATTTGGCAGCGTTCGCGGCAGGAGTGGTTAGAGTTTGAAGAGTTCGCGGAGGCGTTTGGTTTGTTGGCGGGAGACGGGAATTTCGGATTGCTTTTTGTCGTTCATTTTGATCATGAAGCTGGATTTGAACCACGGAACGACTTCCTTGATGTGGTGGACATTCACGAGATAGGAGCGGTGGGGACGCCAGAAGGAGTCGGAGTCGAGGGCGGCATGGAGTTCTTCGAGGGTGCGGTATTGCGAGGAGCCTTCGACTTCGCGGGCGACGACGGAAATGAGGCCGCCTTCGATGGAGGCGAAGATGAGGTCATTGGAGTCCACCAGGAGCATGCGCTGCTGGGACTTGACGAGGATTTTGGAGGGTGACTTGCTGGCGGGCTTGGGTGCGGCGAGCTGGGCGACAAGTTGTTCGAGGCGCTCGGCGGGGCTGGTGTGGGCTTCGATTTCCTTTTTGACTTTTTGGACGGCTTTGGCGATGCGAGCTTTGTCAAAGGGCTTGAGGATGTAGTCCACGGCGTTGACGTCAAAGGCTTGCACGGCGTACTGGTCGAAGGCAGTGGCAAAGACGACGTGAGGGACTTTGAGTTTGCGCTCGACGAGCTTTTTGAGTACGCCGAAGCCATCCAGGCCGGGCATGTGGACGTCGAGGAAGAGAAGATCGGGGGAATGCTCCTTGATGAGATTGACGGCTTCGAGGCCGTTCTTGCCTTGGGCTTGGAGATGGATTTCGGGGAAGGATTTCAGGAGGAAGACCAGCTCTTCGCGAGCGGGCTTTTCGTCGTCAACGATGATGGTGTTGATGGGCATGGATCGAGAGGAGTATAGCGCGAGCAGAGGCGAAGAAGAAGATTTCACCACAGAGGACACGGAGAGCACAGAGAAGAGGAAGGCGTAAGCGGGCGCGGCGGATCGGGTATGATGCAGTGGCAGAGGAGGTAAAGGAAGTGGAGGAGGTAAAGGAAATGAAGGAAGTGGAGAAAACAAAGGACCTGAGGGGAGAGAAATGGCTAAGGGAAAAGCAAAGGTATTGAAGAGTATGGTAGTGTATGAGGGGCCGGTGTTTGGAGTGAGGCGGGATGAGGTGCTGGAACCGGGAGGGGTGCGAACTACGCGGGAGGTGGTCACGCATTCGGGGTCGGTAGTGGTGCTCCCAGTACTGGACGACGGGAAGGTAGTGTTGATCCGGCAATACCGGCATGCGGCGCGGCAATATTTGTGGGAACTGGTGGCGGGACGGATGGATCCGGGAGAGACGCCGAAGCGGGCGGCGGTGCGGGAATTGCTGGAAGAGACGGGCTACCGGGCGAAGCGGTATTCCGTGTTTCTGGACGTGTTCCCTACCCCGGGATTTGTGGAAGAGCGCATGTTTATCCTGCTGGCGGAAGGGTTGACGGCGGGGAAAGCGCAACCGGAGGCGGACGAGATGATTGAGGTGCGGGCGTACAGCTTGAAGGAGCTGAAACAAATGATTCATAGGGGGAGATTACGGGACGCCAAATCGGTTGCGGGGATACTTTATTACATGACATTTTTGCGTAAACAGCGGTGAGAGTGGAGTTGAATCGATTTTTCAATAGGGAAATGGGGAGGTGTTTTTGAACAGTAGTGATTCAGCCCTATTGACTCCGAGTTCCGTTTTGATACACACTTCGCGCAATTCGTGCTCATGGCGGCGTCTGGAAGTAATCCGCCCCCAGGAGCCACCGTCCAAAGGAGACACGAAGTGCACGGAACAGTAAAGTGGTTCAATAATTCGAAAGGATACGGATTCATTGGCCGAGAAGACGGGCCCGATGTGTTCGTTCACTACTCCGCGATCACCGGGGATGGCTACCGGACGTTGCAGGAAGGGGATCCGGTCGAATTTGAAATTGTACAAGGCCCGAAAGGGCCACAGGCGGCCAATGTAAGTAAGGCGGCTTGAAAGAAGTCGAGTGAGTGAAGGTGCCGGCGGAGGCGAAAGCTTCCGCCGGTTGTCTTTTTGGGGGAAGAGGATTCAACCCCAGAGGACACGGAGAGCACAGAGGAAGAAAGAAAAAGACAACAGAGGCGCAGAGAACGCAGAGGAGCGCAGGGGAAGAGAAAAGCGAAGGGAAGACTAGCACAGAGGGAACAGAGGGGCGCAGAGTAAACGGAGAGTTCTGGGCAAAGACGCAGAAGAGGAACCTAAGAGCACAGCGAGGAGGGATTCATCGCACAAAAAACGTGCGATGGAAAACCGTACCTCGCTGCGCGGACTTCGCTCGGAATGATGTAAGGGTGGAACGATGGGTTGGGTGGGGTTGAAGTGGTGCCGCGGTCCCTCCACTACGCGGCCCGACGCGCCATAATTCGGCGCAAAGGAAAAAATCGGGCCGCTTCGGTCGGGATGACAGTTTTGGGTGGGCGGCGAGGGAAGTGCCGCACCTACGGCGCTCTCGCTTGTTGTTGTTCCGAATCCCAGCCTTACGAGCTGGGCTAACTTGTGGCGCGCCTACGGCGCTTTAAGAGGGGGAGGGGATTATAATGGCGGGCATGGAAAACAAACGGATTGCGAGGATATTGCGGGAAACGGCGCGGTTGCTGGAGATTGATGGGGCCATCATCGGGCGCTACCGGAGCTATGAAAAGGCGGCGGAGCTGATCGATGGGCTGCCGGAATCGGTGGAGGCAATGATTGCCACGCCGGAGAAGTTGACGGAATTGCCGGGGATCGGCGACCGGATGGTGGAGCATTTGAAGGAGATTGTGGAGACAAGCGACTACAGTTTGCGGAAGAAGCTGCTGAAGAAATATCCGGAGACGATCCTGGACCTGCTGGAACTGCAATCGCTGGGGCCGAAAAAGGTGGCGGTGCTGTGGAAGACGTTCAAGGCGGGGACGGTGGCCGACGTCGAGAAGCTGGCGAAGGAAGGCAAACTGCGGGACCTGGCAGGGTTTGGGGAGAAGAGCGAGCAAAACATTTTGAAGGCGGTGGAGGTGTTCAAGAAATCGTCGGGAAGATTCCTGATCAGCACGGCGGAAGAGGCGGCGGCGGCGATTATCGAGCACATCAAGAAGGTGGGGAAGGCGGTGGAGTCGGTGACGCCTGCGGGGTCGTTGCGGCGAGGGAAGGAGACGGTGGGGGATTTGGATTTGTTGTTGACATTGGCGGAGGGGCACACGAAGCAGAAGGACGTGGATGCGGTGGCGAAGCATATCCTGACGTACCCGGGGATTGATCAGACGCTGGCGCATGGCGAGAACAAGGTGAGTTTTACACTGGAAAATGGGCTGCAGGTGGATGTGCGGCTGCTGGAAAAGGAGAATTTTGGGGCGGCGTTGTTGTATTTCACGGGGTCGAAGGAACACAACGTGGCGTTGCGCGGGCGGGCGAATGAGATGGGGTACACGTTGAATGAGTACGCGTTGGCGAGGTTGAAGGGCGAACAGCGCGTGGCGGGGAGGACGGAGGAGGAGATTCACGAAAGATTGAAACTGGATTTTATTCCGCCAGAACTGCGGGAGAACACGGGAGAGATTGAGGCGGCAGAAAAATACCAGTTGCCAAAACTGATTGAGCTGCGGGACATCAAGGGCGACCTGCAGATGCACACGACGGCGAGCGACGGGAAGAACTCGATCGAGGAGATGGCGGAGGCGGCGCGCGCGCTGGGGCATGAGTACATCGCGATTACGGACCACTCGAAAGCAGTGACGGTGGCGAATGGATTGGATGAGAAGCGCATGGCGGCGCACATCAAGAAGATTCATGCGGCGAATGAGAAAGGGCTGGGAATCCGCGTGCTGGCAGGCGCGGAAGTGGACATATTGAAGGATGGAGCGCTGGACTATTCGGACGAATTGCTGGCGCAACTGGATGTGGTGGTGTGCTCGATCCACTCGTACTTTAATCTGGAGCGGGCGGCGATGACGGAGCGGATGCTGGCGGCGATTGAGAATCCGTACGCGCAGATTATCGGGCACCCGACGGGGCGGGTGCTGCTGCGACGCGAGCCGATTGATTACGACATGGAGAAGGTGCTGGCGGCTTGCGCGAAACATGGGGTGGCGATGGAGTGCAATTCGTATCCAGACCGGCTGGATTTGAAGGATGTGTATTTGAGGATGTGCAAGGAACGCGGAGTGAAGGTGGTGATTTCGACGGATTCGCACAACGCAGGGAATCTGAGCTTGATGCGGTACGGGGTGAGGATGGCGCGGAGAGGGTGGCTGGAGAAGAGGGATGTGATCAATACGCTGCCTGTGGAGGAGTTCTTGGGGGTCTTGCGGGGGAGGAAGAGGGCAGCGAAAGGTTGAAGAAGAAGAAGATTTTACCACTGAGGACACAGAGGTTGGAAAGAGAAGAACAGAAAAGAGAAGAAGGAGCGAGGCGTGCGATCGTAAGAGCCCACCCTTCGCTGAAAGGCGCGAAGGATGGGGCACCCTCAAGTTCTGGAGTTTGAGTGGCGCCGGGACGGAAACCCAAGAGCACAGTCAGGAGTGACTGTGCCACAAGAGGAACCCAAGAGCCAGGCACACACTCCGTGCCTGGGGCACCCGGTGAAAAGCCTCAGGCCTGAAGGCCTGAGCTACAGGCGAGGGAACATCAGGAGAAGGGCAAGAGAAAAGCAAGAGAGGGGCGAAATGGGGAACATTTTGGGGGACGGGTGCGTTACAGGGGTATGAGCGGTTCAGGGGAGGTAGTGCGTATGAAAATGCAAACTTGGCGGAGGGGGAGCGCCCTTCCCTTCTTGGCGGGGGTACTGGTGTTGGGAAGCGCGACGGGGATGCGGGCGGAGGAAGTAACGAAGACGTTTACAGTGAGCGGGCATGCGCGCGTGAAGGTGGAAACGGACGATGGCAGCGTGCGCGTCTCGACGGGCGACATCAAGCAGGTGGAACTGCGCGTGGTTTATTCGGGGTACAAGCTGGATAAGGATCTGATGGTGAGCGCGACGCAGAACGGGGATGCGGTGGAAGTGGTGGCGAAGACCAGCGCAAGATGGGGCATCCATTGGGGCGGTATGCACACGAGTTTACGGGTGGAAGTGCACATGCCGAAGGACGCGGATTTGACGGTGGATACAGGCGACGGGTCGGTGGAAGCGGAATCGATCAATGGGAATCTAGATGTGCATACGGGCGACGGGAGCATCGCAGTGCAGGGCGCCAAGGGAGACATAAGGCTGCGCACCGGGGATGGCTCGATTGCCGGGCGGGACCTGGATGGGCGCGTGGACGCGACGAGCGGGGACGGGAGCGTGAACCTGGAGGGGCGCTTCGATGGGCTGAATATCAAGACCGGCGATGGAAGCGTGACGGCGCGGGCGCACGGCGGGTCGAAGGTGCTGAGTGGCTGGAACATTCATACCGGCGACGGGAGCGTTGACCTGGATCTGCCGGGAGAAATCCAGGCAAATCTGGACGTGAGCACGCATGACGGGCACATCAGCCTGGGGTTTCCAGTGACGGTGGAAGGGTCGTTCAGCTCGTCAAGGATTAGCGGAAAGATGAATGGAGGCGGGTCGCCGATCGTGGTGCGGACGGGAGATGGGTCGATCCACCTTAGCAAGACGTAGTGGCGAACCAGAAGAGACGGTCGTAGAGGGATCAAGAGGCGATCAGCGACCGGAAAAACGAAGAGAAGAGGGACGGTAACACAGAGATCACAGAGGGAAGAGGAACCCCAAGACCCAGGCACACACTCCGTGCCTAGGGCACCCGCCTGGGGCGGCAGGGCTATTGCGGGGTGGAGTGGGCGTCAACGGCGTCCAGGGCGCGGAGCGAGTAGATGAGGGCGGCGCCGGCTTTGAGGGCGGCGTCGGTGTGGACAGTGATGCAACCGTCGCAGCGGGTGGTGACGGCCACGGCCAGGGAGATGAGCTGGCGTCTTTTTTCGCCGAGGTGGGAGTTTTTGGCGTTGGCGTTGGAGAGGGTCTGGTAGCCGCGGACCGAGTCGGGTGTGACTTTCATGAAGTGAGCGAGTTGGGCGCCGATCTGTTTCAGATAATCATTCTAATCGAGCATCATTGAAGAGCCTCCTGAAGGTTGTGTGCCGGGTTAGGTGGGGGAGTATACGACAAAGAGTGGGGTGTGGCGCAATTGGGATTCCGGGATTGAAGGGTTGTGGGGAGTTTCGGGGAATGGCGAGGGTGTGATATGGTTTTTTGATTCGCGGAAGGCCATGGACACCCTAACGAGTTCCAAGAGCGGGGAGAAGAGGCAGTGAGTAGCGTTAGAGCGTAAGAGCCCACCCTTCGAGGCTCAGGGTGAACCCTCAAGTTCAGATGTTGGATGGCGGGACCCAAGAGAGACCCAAGAGCACAGTGGAGATAAGAACGGTGAAAGAGTGTAAGAGTAAAAAGGTAAAAGAGTGAAAGAGGGGAAGAAAAGAGGGAATGTAGAGTTAGAGCGTAAGAGCCCACCCTTCGCACAAAACGCGAAGGGTGGGGCACCCTCAAGACCATAGGGCTGATGACGTGACCCAAGAGAAACCCAAGAGCACAGACAAGAGTGTCTGTGCCACGGAGGAGACGGGGAAGAGGAACCCAAGCGAAAGGCGGCCGCTCGTCACGGCGAGCGGCCGCTTCAAAGCCAAGAAAAACCTCAGGCCTGAAGGCCTGAGCTACAGGGAGATGGAAGGATGAAGAGTGCGTATAACGGGGTGGCGGTGCCGGGGGATGGGAAGGCGATTGGGTACGAGGGCGGGGTGCTGCAGGTGCCGGATCGGCCGATCATTCCATTTATCGAGGGAGATGGAACGGGGAGAGATATTTGGAAGGCGTCGCGGCGGGTGTTTGATGCGGCGGTGGAGAAGGCGTACGGCGGGAAGCGGCGCGTGGCGTGGTTTGAAGTGTTTGCGGGAGAGAAGGCGTTCAAGACGTTTAAGCAATGGTTGCCGGATGACACGGTGGAAGCGGCGCGAGATTTTCGCGTGAGCATCAAGGGGCCGCTGACAACGCCGGTGGGCGGAGGGATTCGTTCGCTGAACGTGGCGCTGCGGCAGATTCTGGATTTGTATGCGTGCGTGCGGCCGGTGCGGTACCTCAAGGGAGTTCCCTCCCCCGTGAAGGAGCCAGAAAAGATGGATGTGGTGATTTTCCGGGAGAATACCGAGGACGTGTACATCGGGATCGAGTGGAAGAGCGGAACGGCAGACGCGAAAAAGCTGCTGGAATTTCTGAACAACGTCATGCTGGCAGGCGGAAAGAAACAGATTCGCTGGGATTCGGGCGTGGGAATCAAGCCGATATCGCCATTCGGGACGAAGCGGCTGGTGCGGCGGGCGATTCAGTATGCGCTGGAGCACAAGCGGCCGAGCGTGACGATTGTGCACAAGGGAAATATTCAGAAATTCACGGAGGGGGGATTCCGGGACTGGGGGTACGAACTGGCGCGGGAAGAGTTTCGCGGGGAGACGGTGACGGAGCGGGAGAGCTGGATCCTGGATAACCTGGACAAGGTTGCCGGGCTGACGGTGGAACAGAATGCGGCGCTGATCGAGCCGGGGCTGGAGCAGGCAACGGAGGAGTTCCAGAGAACGGTGTATGCGGAAGTGAAGGCGACGCTGGAAGCGATTGGGGCGACGCATGGGAAGGGTCAGTGGAAGAAGAAGCTAATGATCAATGACCGGATCGCGGATTCGGTGTTTCAGCAGATGCTGCTGCGGCCGAATGAGTACAGCGTGCTGGCGACGTCGAACTTGAATGGAGATTATTTGAGCGATGCCTGTGCGGCGCAGGTGGGCGGATTGGGGATCGCGCCGGGATCGAATATCGGCGATGGCTACGGGGTGTTTGAAGCGACGCATGGAACGGCGCCGAAATATGCGGACAAGGATGTGATCAATCCGAGTTCGTTGATGCTGAGCGGGGCGATGATGTTCGAGTTTTTGGGATGGAAGGAAGCGGGGCTGTTGATTGAGGAAGGGATTGCGAAGACGATCCAGCAGAAGCGGGTGACTTACGATTTGGAGCGGTTGATGACGGGGGCGGTGAAGGTGGGGACGAGCACGTTTGCTTCGGCGGTTATTGAGAATATGTGAGGAGGCGGAGGGATATCAGATATCAGAAATCGGCGATCAGGAGGCGAAGGGAAGAAAAGAATTAACGCAGAGGACGCCCCGACCGGGTCGAGGTAAACGCCGGACGGATTCCAGTGGCGTGGAGTTTTTCAAGATACGGGATGTGGATGCGAATGCGATAGAGGTATGCGTGGAGCCGTGAGAGGCGGGTTTGCCTTGACGGATGGAGATTGCGAAGAGCCTAGATTAAGCCCGCACACTTGAAAGCGAAGGGTGTGGCACCCATCGGAAGAACCGAAGAACCTGAAGAGAAAAGCAAAATACAAGAGCGGGAGAAGAGGGTGTGTGGCGTTTGATCGTAAGAGCCCATCCTTTGCAAAAGGCGCAAAGGATGGGGCACCCTTCGAGGCTCAGGGTAAACCCTCAAGTTCATGGATTGGGGGCCTAACCTAAGAGAAACCGAAGAGCACAGTCCCTTCGAGGCTCGGGGCAAGCGGGAGTGACTTTGCAACCGAACCTAAGACCCACCGAAGAATCTGAAGAGAAAAGCAAAATACAAGAGCGGGAGAAGAGGGTGTGTGGCGTTTGATCGTAAGAGCCCACCCTTTGCAAAAGGCGCAAAGGATGGGGCACCCTCAAGTACATCGATTGGGCGGCGTCAAAGGAAAAACCCAAGAGCACAGACCCTTCGAGGCTCAGGGTAAACAAGAGTGACTGTGCCACCTGAGAACAGCGTAGGAGGAGCGATTAGGGCTTGGAGGCAGCCGGCGCGGCCGCGGCGGGGCCGACGATGGTGGCGTGATTGATGACGTCGAGCTTCGGATATTTCTTGTCGAGAAAGGCCTTACCTTGCGTCTGGATGGCGCCCTGTTCCTCGGTGGGAGCGTCGGCGTATTGATCGTAGAACTTGTCAACGACCTTCATGCCTTCCTTGTTGACGGTGGCGAAGGGAGCGAAGCCCATGGCATCGAGGCGGGAATTGTCCTTGAAGCTGATGAAGAGCTGGGTGGTGCGGGTGTTGGGGCCAGCCATGGCGAAAGTGACGTAGCCACGCTTGTTGCTTTGCAAGACGGGATCATCTTGGATGGTCTCGCCGCGCCAGGCAGCGTTGACCGGGGGATAGGAGCTGATGCCGAACTGGACGACGAAGTTGGGGACCACGCGGAAAATGACGATGTTGTCGTAGAAATGATGGCGGACGAGATTGTAGAAGCGGTCAACGCCGTTGGGAGCCCAGGCGCGGGTGACGTCCATGGTGAAGTCACCGCGAGTGGTTTCAAATTTGACCTGGAAGGTGTCGGGAGCCTTCTCCTTGAGGAGCGCGGGCTTCAGGAGCGTGCGATCGTATTCGGAAGCGGCGGCTTTGGGTTGCGCGGGAGCTTGCGCCGGAGCGGGAGTTTGCGCGCGCAACGATGCAACGAATAAGAATGCGGTGGCGACGGCGAGCACGGACTTGGTGAAACGCATGATGGTAGTGTCCTCCAAAGAATGGGAGCGAAGGTTGGTACAAAGATTTTACGAAGAGATTGTATATCGAAATGGGGCAGACAGGAATGGGAGAGAGGAAAGAGGGACGGTAACACCCCGACCGGGTCGGGGCAGGCGCCGTTCACAGAGGGAAGAACACAGAGGGCACAGAGGAAGGAAAAAGGAAGGAAGGAAGGAAAGAAAGAAGAAAAGAAAGAAGGAAAGAAAAAAGAAAAGGCTTACACAGAGGTCACAGAGAGCGCAGAATTCGCAGAGAAGAAAAAACCAGGGAGGGAAAGAAGAGGAAGTGAGACGCCAGAGAGTAAAAGCCCACCCTTCCCGCCAGAGGCGAGAAGGGAGGGGCACCCGGCGCCAAGGTTCTAAGTTTTCAGTTGTAAGTTTTAAGTTTCGGAGAAGAGAAACCCAAGAAAAGCCTCAGGCCTGAAGGCCTGAGCTACAGGGGCGAGGAAGGATTGAGTTGCGTGCTGGCTTTCTGGACCTCGTGGAGGAGGCGGAGGGTGTTCTCACCGAGGATCTTGCGGATGTCGGAATCGGAGTAGCCCCTTTGGAGGAGGGCTTCGGTAATTTGGGGAAGATGGGAGGCATCTTCCATGCCGAAGGGCATCATGGCGCCATCGAAATCGGAGCCGAGGCCGACATGATCGATGCCGGCGACCTTCACGGCGTGATCAATGTGGTCGATGATCTTGGTCCAGTCCACGCGGGGAAGCCTGCCGGCCTGGACATATTCGCGGACGATCTGGTCGCCAGCGATCATGGAGCAATTCTCGTCATCGCCACAGCGTTTTTTGATTTCGGCTTCAATGCCCTTCTGGAGTTCAGGGTGGGCGGCTTCGGCGTCGCGGAATTCCTGGCTGAGGAAGCCGACGTGGTAATTGATCTGGATGACGCCATCGTGTTTGGCGAGATCGCGGAGCATGTCATCGGTCATGTTGCGCGCGGCGCTGCAGAGCGCGCGGCAGGAGGAGTGGGAAGCGAAAACCGGGGCTTTGGAGGTGGCAAGAACGTCGTAGAAGGTTTTGTCGCTGACGTGAGAGACGTCCACGATGACGCCAAGGCGGTTCATTTCGCGGACGACGTCCTTGCCGAAATCGGTGAGGCCGTTGTGCTCGGGCTTGTCGGTGGAGGAATCGGCCCAATCGGTGTTGCCCATGTGCGTGAGCGTCATGTAACGAACACCGAGAGCGGCGAAGGAGCGGAGGACTCCGAGATCGTTGGCGATCATGTGGCCGCCTTCGACACCGATGAGGGCGGCGATTTTGTTTTGGGCGTGGGCTGTGCGGATTTCGTCGGCAGTGGTGGCGAGGACGAGATCGTTGGGATGCTTGCGAACGGTTTCGCGGACGGCGTCGATTTGATCGAGAGCTTGCTTGACGGCTTGCGAGCCGGTGATCTTGCTGGGAATCCAGATGGAGAAGAAGAGGGCGGAGAGGCCGCCATCGCGCATGCGCGGGATGTCTATGCTGCCGTCGGAGTGGCGAGCGGCGAGATCGAATTTGGGGTCGAGGAGGCGCTGGGTGGTGTCGTCGTGGGTGTCGATGACAATGGAGGAGAAGTGGAGGGATTTGGCTTTGTCGGAGAGAGTGTCGGCGGCCAGGAGAACTACACCCAAGGAGAGGAAAGCGATTAGGCAGACGGCGCGGAGCATGGAACCTCCAGACGTGAAGAGAGAGTGTAGCAAAAAGAGGAGAGATTGGGCGTTGGAAGAGAAAGGCGAAGGCTTTACCACAGAGGGAACAGAGGGGCCGCAGAGAGAACGGAGAACGGAGAAAGGCAAAAATGTTTTCACCACAGAGGACACGGAGAGCACAGAGGAAGAGAAAGGCGAAGAGGGACGGTAACACAGAGGTCACAGAGATGAAAAACCCAAGAGAAGAGAGATTCCTCACTTCGCGGACTCCGTTCGGAATGACGAGATTTCATGAACGAGGGACGTTGCCACGATCCCTCCACTACGCGGCCCGACGCGCCAAAATACGGCGCGGAAGAGAAGTTCGGGCCGCTCCGGTCGGGATGACAATGCAAGAAAAGACAAACCCAAGAACACAGTCAGGAGTGACTGTGCCACGGAGATTCCAAGAAAAGAGAAACCCAAGACCCACGCGCAGAACCGGCGTGTGGGGCACCCGGCGGTGGAGCGGAAGAGCCCACCCTTTCTGCAAAAGGCGCAGAAAGGGTGGGGCACCCTTCGAGGTTCAGGGTAAACCCTCAAGTTCATTTGATGAGTGGCGTAACGGCGGTTTGAAAAAAGCACGGGTCTAAAGACCCGCCCCTACACTTCAAGGAAAGAGGAATTCACAAAGATCAGGTTGCGGGCGGGTGCGTTCAGGCGGCGCCGGCGACGGTGGATTCGGGGCGCTTTCTGAAGGCGGCCTTGATGTAATCGCCATTGGTGCGGGCGATGACTTCGAGCTTGATTTCCTTGGGGCAGGCGGCTTCGCATTCGCCGATGTTGGTGCAATTGGCGAAGCCCTCGATGTTCATCTGCTGAACCATAGCGAGGGCGCGACGGTCGCGCTCGACCTTGCCTTGCGGCAGGTGGCCAAGGTGAGAGATCTTGGCGCCGACGAAGAGAGCCGCGGCCGCGTTGGGGCAGGCGGCGACGCAAGCTCCACAACCGATGCAGGCGGCGGCATCCATGGCCAGGTCAGCGTCCTGCTTCTTGATGGGAATGGCGTTGCCGTCCGGGGCGCTGCCGGTGGGAACGGAGATGAAGCCGCCAGCAGCGATGATGCGATCAAAGGAGGAACGGTTTACGGCGAGATCCTTGATGACCGGGAAGGCCTTGGAGCGCCAGGGCTCGAGGTAGAGCACATCGCCGTCCTTGAAGTGGCGCATGTGCAGTTGGCAGACGGTGGTGCCCTTGAAGCCGCCGTGAGCCTTGCCATTGACCATCATGCCGCACATGCCGCAGATGCCTTCGCGACAATCGTGGTCGAAGGCGATGGGATCCTCGCCCTTGTGGATGAGGGTTTCGTTGAGGACGTCGAGCATTTCGAGGAAGGACATGTGCTCGTTGACGTTGGGGTGGTCGTAGCGGACCAGGCGGCCGGGATCCTGGGGATTCTTTTGGCGCCAGACGTGAAGGGTGAGTTTCATATTAGTTCAGGCTCCCGGGAGGGGGTGGAATTGGGGTCGGCGGCAAGACGCAACGAGCGAAGAGGGATTCCTCCGCTACGCGACCCGGCGCGCGCAGACCGCGCGAAAGCAAAAGCCGGGTCGCTCCGGTCGGAATGACACCCTTGTTAAGGGGGATCACTTGTAGCTCCGTTGGGAGGGGTGAACGTAATTAAAGGTGAGAGGTTCTTTTGTGAGAGCGGGGGCGCGAGCTTCTCCCTGATACTGCCAGGCGGCGACGTAGGAGTAGTTGGCGTCGTCGCGCAGCGCCTCGCCCTCGGGCGTTTGGTACTCTTCGCGGAAGTGACCACCGCAGGATTCCTTGCGGTCCAGCGCGTCCAGGCACATGAGTTCGGCAAGTTCGAAGAAGTCGGCGACGCGGCCGGCTTTTTCGAGAGATTGGTTGAACTCTTCGTTGGCGCCGAGCACGCGGACATTCTTCCAGAACTCTTCGCGGAGGGCGGGAATCTGGGAGAGAGCCTTCTTGAGGCCGGCCTCATTGCGGCTCATGCCGCAGTCGTCCCAGACGATCTTGCCGAGTTCGCGGTGGAAGGAGTCCACGGTGCGCTTGCCGTTGGCGTTGAGGAGTTTCTTGGTGATGGCGGTGGCATTGGCCACGGCTTGCTTCGCCGCGGGCGCATCGGCGGCGACCTTGACGGGCTTGGCGGTGGCCAAGTAGTCGCCGACGGTATAGGGAATGATGAAGTAGCCGTCGGCCAAGCCCTGCATCAGCGCGCTGGCGCCGAGGCGGTTGGCTCCGTGATCGGAGAAGTTAGCTTCGCCGAGGACGAACAGGCCGGGAATAGTGGACATCAAGTTGTAGTCCACCCAGAGGCCGCCCATGGTGTAGTGGCTGGCGGGATAGATGCGCATGGGCACTTCGTAAGGGTTCTCGCCGGTGATGCGCTCGTACATTTCGATCAAGTTACCGTAGCGCTCGGCAATCGTGTTCTTGCCGAGACGGTGGATAGCATCCGCGAGATCGAGGTAGACGCCGAGTCCGGTTTCGCCGACGCCGCGGCCTGCATCGCACTCGGCCTTGGCAGCGCGGGAGGCGATGTCGCGAGGCACGAGGTTGCCGAAACTTGGGTAGCGGCGCTCGAGGTAGTAGTCGCGGTCGCTTTCCGGAATGGAGCCGGGTGGGCGCTTGTCGCCGGGCTGTTTGGGAACCCAGATGCGGCCGTCGTTGCGGAGTGACTCCGACATGAGGGTGAGCTTGGACTGATACTCGCCGGCGACAGGGATGCAGGTGGGGTGGATCTGGGTAAAGCAGGGGTTGGCAAAGAGGGCGCCGCGTCTGTAGGCGCGCCAGATGGCGGTGGCGTTACAGCCCTTGGCGTTGGTGGAAAGGTAGAAGACGTTGGCGTAGCCGCCGGTGGCAAGCACGACGGCGTCGGCCATGTGAACTTCGATCTCGCCGTCGTAGAGATTGCGGGTGACGATGCCGCGGGCCTGGCCATCAATGACGATCAGGTCCAGCATTTCCATGCGCGGGTGCATGACCACGGCGCCGAGACCGATCTGACGTTCGAGGGCCTGGTAGGCGCCGAGAAGGAGCTGCTGGCCAGTTTGGCCGCGGGCGTAAAAGGTGCGCGAGACCTGCGCGCCACCGAAAGAGCGGTTGTCGAGGAGGCCGCCGTACTCGCGTGCGAAAGGCACGCCCTGTGCAACGCACTGGTCGATGATGTTGACGCTGACCTGGGCAAGGCGGTAGACGTTGGCTTCGCGGGCGCGGAAGTCGCCGCCCTTGACGGTGTCGTAGAAGAGGCGGTAAATGCTGTCGCCGTCATTGTGATAATTCTTGGCGGCGTTGATGCCGCCCTGTGCGGCGATGGAGTGAGCGCGGCGCGGGCTGTCCTGAAAGCAGAAGCACTGGACGTTGTAGCCGAGTTCGCCGAGGCTGGCAGCAGCAGCGCCACCGGCGAGGCCGGAACCCACGACGATGATATTGTACTTGCGCTTGTTGGCGGGATTGATGAGCTTGAGGTCGAACTTATGCTTGTCCCAGGAGTGCTCAATGGGGCCGGTGGGTGCGTGGGAGATTAGTTGCATGGGATGGGGCTCCGTGACGCGGTATGGTCGACCCGCGAAGAAGAAAGAAAAAGCAGATTCCTCGCTTCGCTCGGAATGACAATTGTTTTTCGTGATGCTTCGAATGAGGAGAAGATGCCAATCGGGAGATTCATCCCGCTGAACCCGCGGGATGGAGCAGAGTTGGCGTTCCCAGGAAAAACCTGAGAACCGTACCTCACTCCGGCGAAGCGCACGGGGCGCACAAATCGCGCTTCGCCCGCCTGCGGAAGGTTCGGAATGACGGAGTTTCTGGAACGGAGAGATGGTGCCACGATCCCTCCACTACGCGGCCCGACGCGCCATAATTCGGCGCGGAAGAGAAGATCGGGCCGCTCCGGTCGGGATGACAAGGCAAGAAAAGGCAAACCCAAGACCCAGGCACACACTCCGTGCCTGGGGCACCCGGCTACAAGATCTCGAATGACGAATTTGGAGATTCTCGGCATGGCGCTAGACGGGCTTGATGAAGCCGGCCAGAACGGCGACGGGGATGGAAATGTTGCCGGCGGCGATGAGGATGGCGAAAACCTTCGCGAAGCCCCGCAGCCAGGGGGTGTAGGCGGGATGGCTGAAGCCGAGCGATTGGAACATGCTCCACAAGCCGTGATAGAGGTGATAGCAAAGCATGATCATGGCAATGATGTAGAAAACGGAGACGGGCCAGACCTGGAAGCCGGTGACCACGTTGTTGTAGACGTTGTGTTCGTCGAAGGGCCCGCCGGGGTGCACGGTTCCGAAGGTAAAGTGCAGGAGATGGAAAATCAGGAAAGCGAGGATGATGGGCCCGCTCCACAACATGGTCCGGGAAGCGTAGGTGGAATTGAGATTGGCCTTCTTGACGTAGTTAATGGGCCGGGCGTCGCGCTGCAGGAGCCAGAGCTCAAACGCCGACCAGATGTGCAGGCCGACGGCCAGGAGCAGGGTGATCCGCGCGCCCCACAAAAGGGCTGGGAGGGATTTCAGCGCCGCCGAGTAATGATTGATTTTTTCGGGTGGCAGAAAGATCTGCAGATTGCCGAGCAGGTGGCCGCAAATGAAACCGAACAGGATGAAGCCGGTGACGGCCATAATCGCTTTCTTGCCGACGGTGGTCTGCCAGAAATGCAAGCTGCCAGCCGGAAGGTTTATCACGGTAGCGCTCATGGAATGTATAGGCCCTTCTGTGCGGTGTGAATGACGCCGGAGAAGGAGTGAAGTTTTCGCAGAAGATAAGTGCTGCCCGGTTGGATGGCCGTGGAAGACATACCCGCTCCGCCGCAAATTCCCCGAGAATTCAAAGGAACGCGAAACGCAGGACGCGAAGGGATTGCGGCTCAAACAGTATAGGTAGTAAAGAAAAGTGATGCAAGCCAAGCTATCGATTTGGAGGGCACAGACGGTTGGAAATTTTGTTGCGAGGAAGCGCGCGAATGGGGAACATGGAGAGAGAAGAAACGGAAATTCTCCAAGGCAGGGCCCCGCTCCCCCCTGTACTCCGACGGAGAAAGAAACAGGAAGACTATGTCAACAAGCCTTCTGAGCGAACTGGAGCAACTGGCCGCGGCGCTGGATCAGGAGGGAGTCACGGTGGAGAATTCCCTGCCGGCGGTAGGTGAAAAAATCGCCAAAGAACTGGGCGTGAAGGCGGATGAGGTGGCGATCCTGGCGGTGTCCACGAAATGGCGGCACTTGCATTTTCTGGTGCCGCAGCCGCTGAAGAATGTCGGGTACATTCCGCTGACGAGCAATTCGGCGCTGGCGGCGCGGACGGTGCGGGAAAGCCGGCCGGAAATCAACAATGATTTTTCAGGGGCGCGGCACGCCACCGTGTTTGAAGGGGTGCGCACAGCAATGGCGTCCGGGGAATCGATCCACAAAATCATTAGCGCGCCGATCCTGCATGAGGGCAAAGTGGTGGGGGTGATGCAAATCAGCCGGAAAGGAACGAGCGCGGCGACGTGCGGGCCGGACTTCACGGCAGAGGATCTGGGGAAAGTGCTGGCGCTGTGCCGGCCGTTGGGGAGATTGGTGCAGCATTTCGGAGGGGAGTGAGGGGAGCCCAGTTATTAGTAATAAGTTTTCAGTTTTCAGTTTAAGACGCGGAAGAAGAAAGAGGGACGGTAACACCCCGACCGGGTCGGGGCAGGCGCCGGTCACAGAGGGAAGAACACAGAGGGCACAAAGGAAGAAGGAAGGAAAGAAAAAAGAAGGAAAAAGAGAAGGAAAGTCGGAACAAGAACGCCGGCAGGGCAATCACGGAAAATTTGACAGGAGTGGGAGTGAGAATCTCAGCGTGGAAGTGTCTGTATTCGATTGACAGTGCAGGACCTTCTTGTTACTTTTCAACAAGTGAGATTTTTTTCACGGGAGAAATTGCTTACGGAGGCCGGCACAAGCCGCTATGGCGTTCGTCGCTAAGAAAATTTTCCTGACCAAGGGTGTGGGAAAACATCGCGAGAGGCTGTCGAGCTTCGAACTCGCGCTGCGCAATGCGGGGATCGCCGCGTGCAACATCGTGCGGGTATCCTCGATATTTCCGCCAGGCTGCAAATTGATATCGCGGAGCGAAGGATTGAAGCTGATCAAGCCGGGGCAAGTGGCGTTCACGGTGATCAGCGAGAATTCGACGAAAGAGCCGCACCGGCTGATCGCGGCAAGCATCGGATTGGCGCTGCCTGCGGAGCGGCCGATGTATGGGTATTTGAGCGAGCATCACTCGTTTGGGGAGACGGAAGAAGTGGCGGGCGAATACGCGGAAGAGCTGGCGGCGGAGATGCTGGCGACGACGTTGAACGTGGAATTCGACCCGGATTTGTCGTGGGACGAGAAAAAAGAGGTCTACAGGATATCGAACAAGATTGTGCGTACGATGAACATCACGCAGTCGGCGGTGGGGGACAAGCGCGGGCTGTGGAGTACGGTGCTGACGGCGGCGGTTTTGATTGGCGACGACGATTGAGCGGGCGGTGATTCCCTTTTCAAATTGAGTTTTGGTGGTGGGAGGAGATGGGATTGGTGTGTGTTGGGCAGCGAAGGGCGAAGAGGGATTCACCACAGAGGACACAGAGAGCACAGAGGAAGAAGAAGTAAGGACGTCGCAAAGAAGAAACGCGCGAGCTGAAAACCAAAACCCAAAAGAAAAGATGGCATGTGGCGCTCGGGCGTAGGAGCCCACCCTTCGCAGAAAACGCGAAGGATGGGGCACCCTCAAGTATATGGGTCGGCGGCGCAAAAAAGCAGAAAGAAAAGAATTCAAGATTCAGAGATTGTGCGGACATGGGGCGCAGCAGTGCTGCGCCCCTACGGGGCAGGAGAAACCCAAGAGCACAGTCCCTTCGAAGCTCGGGGCAAGCAAGAGTGACTGTGCCACAAGGCAAAGGCGCCCGCTTCAGAAAGCGGCCGCTACAAAAGCAGGAGAAACCCAGAAGAGAAGAAAAATCGTGATGTTGGATCGTAAGACCCACCCTTCGCAAAAGGCGCGAAGGATGGGGCACCCTCAAGTACACGGGTGGGCGCCGCAAGACAGAAAATGCAATACATAGGTTAGCGGGGAAAATAGTGGAGGCGCTCGAGGACGGCGCCGACGATCAGAGGAAGAGCCACGGTGGCGTCTTCGAGGACTTCAGCGAAGCGGCCGCCTTCTTCGGGGGGAACGAACTTGCCCCAGGAGACGGCTTCGGTGTAGGTGCTGCCGCTGAGGCCGCCCCAGTGGACGGGCTCGGGACAGATGCGAAGGCCATAGTTGTAGCGCTTGAGGGGAAGATTTTTGTAGCCGCGGCGAGCCATGAGCTCGGCGTAGACACCGAATTGCTGAGACCAGTTGCGCGGAACGCCGCCGCCGATGGTGAAGATACCCATTTTCCTGGTGGCCATCATGGTGTCGGCGAAAGTCTGAAAATCCTCGAAGGGATCGTAGCGGAGAACGGGGCGCTTGTCGCGCTTGCGGGCGTAGGAATTCAGTGCGAAGTCGAGGCCGAGTTCGGAATCGCTGAAGGCGGGAACGAAGACGGGAACGTTTTTTTCGTAAGCGGAGCGGAGGATGCCACGGCCCTTGGTGTTTTTGACGAGGAATTCACCGATGCGTTTGTGCAGCTTCCAGCTGCAGACGATTTCGTCGGGATCCCATTTTTCTAGGATGGCTTCGACGACTTCCTCGACGTGATCGAGATTGGTTTCCGGCTCGAGGGAATCGTAAACGCGGTTGTAACCGGCGAGGAAGAGTTCGTTGTCGTCCATTTTGGAAGGATCGTAGCGAAAATGAGAGAGGCCGGTGGCTTCGACGAGGCCATGGGCCATGAGCGCGCCGGTGGAGACGACGGCTTTGACGATGCCGGACTCGATGAGATCACAGAAAATGAGGCCCATTTTGCCGACGGTGAGAGCGCCGGCGAGGGTCATGACGACGAAACATTCCTTGTCGCGAGCCATGGCTTCGAGGACGTCAGCGGCGTCGCCGATCTGGCGAGCGGTGTAGGCGGTGTCGCCCATGGCGCGGACTAGATCATCAATGGTGCGGATTTTGGAGAGGTCGAGGGGAAAGATGGGGCGAAGCTTGTCCTTGACGGGATCGTGAAGCACGCGGCCGGTGACGGTTTTGGAGGATTTCTTGGCCATCATTTCTCCTGGGATACAAATGTGAGTGACCCGGGGTTGCGCGCGAAACTTTTTCCGCGAGCACGCGGATAAAATTGTAATGCTATGAGAATTGATAGTACAAACTGGGAAAGAAGGAAAGTACAATTCATTGGCAGGCGAAAGAAAGAGGGACGGTAACACAGAGACCACCGAGTGAAGAACACAGAGGGCACAGAGGAAGAGAAGAGGCGGAAAGGAAGAGAAGAGGGATGGAGGTGTCCGATCGTAGGAGCCCACCCTTCGCAAACTTCGCGCAGGGTGGGGCACCCTCAAGTACCTGGACGGATGGCGTAAGCTAGGAGAAACCCGAGAGAAAGGCTACCGCGTGCTGTTATATGGATGCTGCCGAGATGGGGTCCAGAGTGCTGACCCCTGCGAAGGGAAAGGCAAACCCAAGACCCAGGCGCACACTCCTTGCCTGGGGCACCCGGCAACGAAGAAGAAGAGGGCGGAGGGATCCCTCGACTGCGCGGCCCGACGCGCCAAACTGCGGCGCGAAAGAAACAATCGGGCCGCTGCGCTCAGGATGACATTTTTGGGGTTACAACGGGAAGAGAGAGATTGATGACGAGGGGAATGGACGATGGCGGATAAATTTATGGTGGGGCTGGTGCAGATGCGGTGCACTCGCGAGAAGGAAGAGAATTTGACGCGGGCGGAAGAGAAGATTCGCGAGGCGGCGGCGCACGGAGCGCAGATTATTTGTATGCACGAACTGTTTGCGGGGGAATATTTCTGCCGGAGCGAAGATGCGGAGCTATTTAATTTGGCGGAGGCGGTGCCGGGGCCGACGACGGAGCGGCTGGCGGCGGTGGCGAAGGAGAAGAAGGTGGCGCTGGTGGTGTCTGTGTTCGAGCGGCGGGCGGCGGGAGTGTACCACAACACATGCGCGATTCTGGATGCGGATGGAGCGTACCTGGGGAAATACCGGAAGATGCATATACCGGATGATCCGCTGTACTACGAGAAATTCTATTTTACCCCGGGGGATTTGGGATTTCTGAATTTTGACACGAAGTATGCGCGGATTGGCGTGCAGATCTGCTGGGACCAGTGGTATCCGGAGGGTTCGCGGATTACGGCGATGCGCGGGGCGCAGGTGATTTTCTATCCGACTAGCATCGGGTGGCACCCGCACGAGAAGGCAGAGTTTGGAGCGGCGCAACTGGATGCGTGGAAGACGATTCAGAGGGCACATGCGGTGGCGAATGGGATTTATGTGGCGGTGGTGAACCGTGTGGGATTCGAGGGGAAGCCGGCGAAGGGCGATGCGGGACTGGAGTTTTGGGGAAATTCGTTTGTGGCGGATCCATTTGGGGTGGTGATGGCGGAGGCCGCGCAGGAAAAAGAAGAGATACTGGTGGTGGAGTGCGATCCGGGGAAGAGCGAGGAGACGCGGAGGAATTGGCCGTTTTTCAGGGATAGAAGGATTGATGCGTATGAGCCGTTGTTGCGGAGATGGGACGAAGGAGAAGAGGGACGGACAGACGGAAAGAAAGAGGGACGGTAACACAGAGATCACAGAGAGAAGAACACAGAGGTCACAGAGAAAAGAAAGAAGGAAAGAAAGAAAAAGATAACGCAGAGGCGCAGAGGACGCAGAGAGGAGGAAGACGGAAATTGGTTGCCGGGATTCCTCGACTGCGCGGCCCGACGCGCCAGAAGGCGGCGCGGGAGAGAAAATCGGGCCGCTCCGCTCGGAATGACGGTGGGGGTGGTAGACGCACAAGGGGATGACTGCGATGGAGATGGGATGGAGAATGCCGGCGGAGTGGGAGGGGCATGAGGCTACGTGGCTGGCGTGGCCGCATGAGTTGACGGACTGGCCGGGGAAATTTGCGCCGATTCCGTGGGCGTTCGCGGAAATTGTGCGGCATTTGACGCGGGTGGAGCGGGTGTTCCTGCTGGTGGAGAACCGCCAGGCGGAAGCGCGCGTGCGAACGATTTTGAAGAAGGCGGGGGCTGCGCTGGAGGCGGTGGAATTTTTTCATGTGGCCACGGATCGGGTGTGGCTGCGTGATTCGGGCCCCATTTGCGTGAAGAATGCTGCGGGCGAGGTCGCGTACAACAATTTCGTGTTCAACGGATGGGCGAAGTACGCGAACCACAAGAAAGATGCGGCGGTGGTGGCGAAGGCCAACCGGCGGCTGAAGCGGCGGGTGATTTTGGCGGAGTGGAAAGGGCGGCGGGTGGTGCTGGAAGGCGGGTCGATCGACGTAAATGGAAAAGGGACGCTGCTGACGACGGAAGAGTGTTTATTGAGCAAGACGCAGGAGCGGAACCCGGACTTTGCGCGGGAAGATTATGAGGCGCTGTTCCGCGAATATTTGGGCGTGACGCATGTGCTATGGCTGGGGAATGGCATTGCGGGGGACGACACGCACGGGCATGTGGACGATCTGACGCGGTTCGTGAACGCGAAGACGGTGGTGACGATGGTGGAGGAGGATACGCGCGACGCGAATTATGAGGCGCTGCAGGAGAATTTGTCGCGATTGCGGGGCATGAAGGATCAGGACGGGCGGACACTGCAGGTGGAGACGCTGCCGATGCCGGCGCCGGTGTATTTTGATGGGCAGAGGTTGCCGGCGAGTTACGCGAATTTCTATATTGCGAATAGATTGGTGCTGGCGCCGACGTTTAATGATGCGAATGACCGGGTGGCGCTGGATGTGCTGGGGAGAGTGTTTCCGGGGCGCGACGTGGTGGGGATACACTGCCGGGATTTGGTGCTGGGATTGGGAACGATCCATTGCCTGACGCAGCAGGAACCGAAGGCGGGAGGCTAGAAAATAGAAATTAGAAAATGGAAAACAGGTGAAGGCCGGACAAGACGCAGGCAGTGAAATCTTTCACCCGCCAAAAACGCGGGTTCAGGATGACAGTTGATCTCGGGCGGAGGAGGGGCGATGTTGGGACTTAGCGCAATGGCGTTGCTGCAAGAGAAGGCCGTGTCCTGGGATCTGCGGAGCCTGCGGATTACGGCTCCTCATGGATTTTGGGAATGGATTCTCATCGGGCTGATTGCGGGATGGCTGGCGGGGAAATTGGGGCGCGGGCGGGGATTTGGGTGCATCGGGGATATTCTGCTGGGACTGATCGGGTCCGTGATCGGCGGATGGATTTTTACGAAGCTGGGGATTGTGCATGAAAATGCGTTTTTGCTTTCGCTGGCGGCGGCGACGGTGGGGGCGGTGGTGCTGGTGGCGATTGGACATTTGTTTTTTGGTGGGAGAGAGAGATAAGAGAAGAGGGGAAGGACGGTAACACAGAGATCACAGAGGGAAGAACACAGAGTTCACAGAGAAGAGACAAACGAAGAGAAGAGAGTATCTCGCGTCAGAGCATAAGAACCCACCCTTCGCGTAAGGCGGGAAGGGTGGGGCACCCTCAAGTTCATTTGACTTGTGACGTAACGAAGAAAGCCCAAGAGTCAGGATTTGGGGTAGTTGGGGTCGGCTTTTACTTCCTTGATTTGGTTGGTGTGGCGCTCGGAGTGGGCGGCGATGAGAAGGATGAATTCGTAGGCGTCCCACTTGGCGCCGGAGGGACTGTCGGCGGCGTGATCGCGCAAGCCGGGCGTGGTCTTCAGGAAGTCCTCGGTGATGGCGCGGCTTTCCACAAAGTGTTTGATGGAACCTTCGGGCGAGCCGAAACGGTTGGTGGGCTTGATCGCTTCGGGAGCCTGCACTTTGTTCTTGCGCGCGGGGATGTTTTCGAGGATGGCGGCGTCGATGGCGGCGACATCACGACCGGGAACCGGTGGGGCTTTCATCACGCCGTTGACGATGTTGTCGCGGATGAAGTCTTCGGCGGCGGCGATGTGTTCCATGCATTCGGCGATGGACCAGCGATCGGGGGCGGGCTTGAAATTCCATTGGGCAGGAGAGAGGCCCGTGGTGGCGTCGAGGACGTCTTTTTTGGTGGATTCGAGATATTGGAGAGCTTTGTCTTTTTCTGCTGGCGTGAGTTCCTGGGCGCGAGCAGCGAATGAGGCGAACAGCATCACGGCTAGAGCGAGGATGGAGCTGGATGTTTTGTTCATGGCGACGGTTCCCTTCCCTTTTTGAAGATGTGGGCAATGGCATAGCAATGTAGCAGGGATTGTGGGAGAGGGGAAGAAGAAAGAGGGACGGTAACACAGAGTTCACAGAGATGAGAACACAGAGGTCACAGAGAAGAGGAGAGGCAGAGGAGGGATCCCTCGACTCCGCGGCCCGACGCGAGCGAAGGCAGCGCATCTGGGAAAACCGGGCCGCTCCGCTCGGGATGACGGGTCTGAGCAAGATGCAGCGGCGGCGCCCGTTCCGGAAATCGGCCGCTACAAGAGCAAAACGAAGAGAAGAGAGTGTGTGGCGTTAGAACGTCAGAGCCCACCCTTCGCTGAAGTACGCGAAGGATGGGGCACCCTCAAGTTCATGGGACGAAAGGCGTGACGGAAGAAAACCGCAAGAAAAAAACCGAGGATAAAAGGATTGCGCTGTGGCTGGGGAAAACCTCAGGCCTGAAGACCTGAGCTACAAGGAAGCCTGAGCTACAGGGAAGGAACGTGTGTGGTGTGATACGATTTAAGGTTGGAAAGTGGAGAAAAAACTTAATTGAGCAAGACTAATCAGACGTTGACGGCCATTCCCCTCGGGGGACTTGGCGAATTCGGAATGAACATGCTGGTGTTGCGCTACGGCGACGACATCATCGTGATTGATGCGGGAATGATGTTCCCGGAATCGGAATTGCTGGGCGTGGACCTGGTGATTCCGGACACCACGTATTTGAAGCAGAACCGGGAGCACGTGCGCGCGATTGTGTTGACGCACGGGCATGAAGATCACATCGGGGCGCTATCGTACATTTTGCGGGACCTGAACGTGCCGATTTATGGCACGCGATTCACGCTGGCGCTGGTGAAGAAGCGGCTGGAAGAAGCGGGACTGATGGAGGTGGCAAAGCTGTATGAGGTGGTGCCGGGGCGGCGGATCGAGATCGGGCCGTACGAGATCGAGTTCATCCCGGTGACCCACAGCACGCTGGATTGCGTGGCGCTGGCAATACGCACGCCGCTGGGCGTGATCATCCACACCGGCGACTTCAAGATCGATCAGACGCCGGTGGACGATTACCAGATGGATCTGCACACGTTTGCGCGGTATGGAAGCGAAGGGGTGCTGGCGCTGTTCAGCGATTCGACGAACGTGGAGCGGCCGGGGTTCACGCCATCGGAGCGCACGGTGGTGCCGCGGATTGAAGAGCTGGCGAGATCGGCGCCGCGGCGAGTGGTGCTGACATGCTTCGCGTCGTCCATCCATCGCATACAGCAAGTGATAGATATTGCGGAACGCGTGGGGAGGAAGGTGGCGTTCGTCGGGCGCAGCATGGTTGACAACGTGGAAATTGCGCACGACCTGGACTACTTGCGGATTCCCGACGGGATCGTGGTGCGGCCACAGGACATACGGAGTTTCGAGCCGCGAAAGCTGATTGTGCTGGCGAGCGGGTCGCAGGCGGAGCCAATGTCGTCAATGTCGCGGATCGCGGTGGACAATCACCGGTTTGTGACCATCGATGAAAATGACACGGTGATTCTGTCGGCGAGGATTATTCCTGGGAACGAGAAGGCGATTTTCCGGATGCTGGATCATATGTTCCGGAGACGGGCGCTGGTGTACTACGACAATGCGGGCGGGCCGATACACGTGTCGGGGCACGCGAGCCAGGAAGAGCAGAAATTGATATTGCAACTGGTGAGGCCGAAATATTTTGTGCCGGTGCACGGGGAATACCGGCATTTGTTCCGGCACGCGGCGCTGGCGCACTCGCTGGGAGTGGTGAGCGGGGAGATTTTGCTGCTGGAGAACGGCAAGCGGGTGGAGTTCACGGAGGATGGGGTGTACCGGCGAGATCCGGTGCAGGCGGGGCGCGTGCTGGTGGATTCGGGGTCGCTGGAAGAGATTGAGGAAGTGGTGGTGCGCGACCGGAAACATTTGTCGGAAGAGGGCGTGGTGATTCCGATTATCGCGATTGACAAGAATACGGGAAGGATCGAATCGGCGCCGGAGATCGTGTCGCGTGGTTTAATGAGCGAGAATGACGGGGATTTCATGGAGGGAGCGCGCGCGGTGGTGAGCAAGACCGTGGAGCTTTCGAATATAGAAGAGCGGGCGGATTGGTCCGTGATTAAAGAGAAGATCCGCGTGGATTTGAAGAGGTATATCAGCAAGCAGACATCGAAGAGGCCGCTGATTTTGCCGGTGATTTTGGAGATTTGATTGGCGGAGAAGAGGGACGGTAACACCCCGACCAGGTCGGGGCAGGCGCCGGTCACAGAGAACGGAACACAGAGAGCACAGAGAAGAATCAAGCAATAGGAAGAGAAGAGAGGTTGTGACGTCAGGGCGTAGGAGCCCACCCGTCGCAGAGAACGCGAAGGGTGGGGCACCCTCGAGCACTTCGGTGGGTGGCGTAACAAGGGATACCCGAGAAAAGACCAAGAAGTTGATGGGGAGAATCGAATTGTTGCGTCCAAACGCGGGGAGGTATAGGCTTTCTTGACCCAGCGAGGAGGAAAACCATGGCTACAGCAACGACTGCGATGGAACCAAATGTGGAGATTTCCGCTACGAAGCTTTTGATCAATAACAGATGGGTGGAGGCGAGTTCGGGGAAGACTTTCCCGACGATTAATCCGTCCACGGGCGAGGTCATCACGAAGGTGGCCGAGGCCGATGCGGCGGATGTGGACAAGGCGGTGGCGGCGGCGCGGGCGGCATTCGATAACGGGCCCTGGCGGAAAAAGCTGAGCGCGTCGGCGCGGGGCGTGCTGATGAATAAACTGGCGGATTTGATCGAAAAAAACGCGGATGAGCTGGCGCAACTCGAGGCGCTGGACAACGGGAAGCCGTATCACGTGGCCCGGGCGGCGGATTTGCCGCTGACGATTGCGTGTTACCGCTACTACGCGGGATGGGCGGATAAGATCCAAGGGAAGACGATCCCGGTGCAGGGGAAATATTTCAGCTACACGAAGCACGAGCCGGTGGGCGTGGTGGGGCAGATTATCCCGTGGAATTTTCCGCTGTTGATGCAGGCGTGGAAGCTGGGGCCGGCGCTGGCGGCGGGTTGCACGGTGGTGCTGAAGCCGGCGGAACAGACGCCGCTGAGCGCGTTGCGCGTGGGCGAGTTGATCTTGGAGGCGGGGTTCCCGGAAGGCGTGGTGAACATTCTGCCGGGGTATGGACCGACGGCGGGAGCGGCAATTGCTCGGCACATGGATGTGGATAAGGTGGCGTTCACGGGCTCGACGGAAGTGGGCCACTTGATCATGAAAGCGGCGGCGGAAACGAATTTGAAGCGGGTGACGCTGGAGCTTGGAGGAAAGAGCCCGAACATCGTGTTTGCTGACGCGGACATGGACCAGGCGATTGAAGGGGCGCACTTCGCGCTATTCTTCAATCAGGGGCAGTGCTGCTGCGCGGGATCGCGACTGTATGTGGAGGAGAAGTGCTACGACGAATTCGTGGCGAAGAGCGTGGAGCGGGCGAAGAAGCGCACGGTGGGCAATCCGTTCGACAAGAATACGGAGCAAGGGCCGCAGGTGGACCAGGAGCAGTTCAATAAGGTGATGGGGTACATCGAGAGCGGGAAGAGTGAAAAGGCGAAGCTGCTGGCAGGCGGAAAGCGCGTGGGCCAGAAAGGGTATTTCATCGAGCCGACGGTATTCGCCGACGTGCAGGACAATATGAAGATCGCGCAGGAAGAAATTTTTGGGCCGGTGATGTCGATTCTGAAGTTTAAGGATGTGGATGAGGTGGTGACGCGGGCGAACAAGTCGCTATATGGATTGGCGGCGGCGGTGTGGACCCGCGATATCACGAAGGCGCATGCGATTGCGGATGGCGTGAGGGCGGGCACGGTATGGGTGAATTGCTACGACGTGTTCGACGCGGCGGCGCCGTTTGGAGGGTATAAGCAATCGGGGATTGGACGGGAGTTGGGGGAGTATGGGTTGGCAAATTATACGGAAGTGAAGACGGTGACGGTGAAGTTGTAGGCGGGGAGATCGGGGCTGACGATTATCAGTTATCAGATATCAGGTATCCGCGATCGGGAAGCGAGAATAAGGAAAGAGGGGCCATAACACCCCGACCCGGTCGGGGCAGGCGCCGTTCACAGAGGGAAGAACACAGAGGACACAGAGAAGAGGAAGAAAAGAGGAATTGGGGCGTCGGAATGTGAGCCTAGAGCACCGGGCGATTGTGCCACGATTCCTCCACTACGCGGCCCGACGCGCCGAAAGGCGGCGCGAAGAAAAATTCGGGCCGCTCCGGTCGGAATGACAAATTTGGAATGGGCGCCGCGCGATAGGCAAGTGGGACCCTTGCGGGGGAACCCGATTGCCACGGTGGATGCGACGACCGTCAAAGCTCTGGGGTTGAACATGCCGGCGCGGCGGCACTAAGATGGCGGCACAGCAGAAGCGCACCGATGCCCGCGAAGATCCGACCTTACGAAGCGCGCGATTTCCCCGCGATCCATAAACTGGACCTGGCGTGTTTTGCGCCGGGAATTTCCTACAGCAAATGGACGCTGCAGCATTTTTTGGATTTGGATTCGTCGGATTGCCTGATCGCGGAAGAGGGCAAACAGTTGGTGGGGTTCATCCTGGCGGAAAGCAATCCGCCACTAGCGCACATCATCACGCTGGATATTGCGGCGGCGCACCGGCGGAAGGGCGTGGGGTCGGCGCTGCTGCGGGAAATGGAGCAGCATTTTGCGTATCACGGAGTGCTGTCGGTGTTGCTGGAGACGGCGGTGGATAATGAGGGTGCGGTTGCCTTCTGGGGACGGCACGGATATTCTGCGGAGGCGGTGTTGAAACGGTATTATCTTGGGCGCGTGGATGCGTATGAGATGAGGAAGAGACTGGGGAGTAGGAAGTAGGAAGTTTTAAGAGAGAAGCAACCCCAAGAGCGAAGAGAAGAGGGTAGGTGGCGTTCGAGCGTAAGAGCCCACCCTTTGCAAAAGGCGCAAAGGGTGGGGCACCCTCAAGTACATTGGAATAGCGGCGTAACCCGAGAGAAACCCGAGAGTAAGGAGAAGCGAGTCTGTAATGTTTCAGCGCTAAAGTGCACGTTTGAGCGTGAGCTGAAAATGAATTAGTGTTTGGTGGTGGGGCTGTGGTTGTAAAAGCGGCGGCAAGCCGCCGCACTCCAGAATTATGCGGACATGGGGTCCAGCGGTGCTGGACCCCTACAGGAGAAGGCGGAACCCAGGAGAAGAGAAACCCAAGAGAAAGGCTTCAGGCCTGAAGGCTTGAGCTACAAAGGGAAACCCAAGAGCGGTCCGGCTCTCTCCTGCGGCGAGCAGGCAGAAGGCGGACTCTACAAAGGCAAGAGAAGCCCAGGAGAAAGGCCTCAGGCCTGAAGGCCTGAGCTACAAAGGAAAAGCCAAGAGCGGTCCGGCTGAGAAGGCGGACCCTACAAAGACAAGAGCGGACCAGGAGCGGAAGAGTGAGCGATTACTTGGTGAGTGTGATTTTGGGAATTGTGGAGGGGTTGACGGAGTTTATTCCGGTGAGTTCGACGGCGCATTTGAGGATTTCGGAGGCGCTATTGCACCTCCATTATCCGCAGCTCAGCCTGGAGAGCGGGTATTGGAAGATGTACACGATCGTGATCCAGTTGGGAGCGATTTTGACGCTGCCGATTTATTTCCGGCACCGCATTGCGAAGTTTGTTGCGACGTTTCCCCGCGGCGAGCGCGGCGACCGGTCGCTACTGACGCACCCGCTGAGCCTGGTGATGATTGCGTTTGTGGTGACGGCGATACCGTCGTTTCTGCTGGTGAAGGTGATCGGGAAACACCTGGAGAGCCCGTATGTGATCGGGACGGCGTTGCTGGTGGGCGGGATTGTGATGTGGTTCATTGATGCGCGAAATAGCAAGGCGGAGGCGGCGGGGGAAGCGGCGACGGGCGGGGTGATTCACACTTGGCACATGGAAGACATGAGCCTGTTCCAAGCGGTGTGGATCGGAGCGTGCCAGATTTTGTCGGCGGTGTTTCCGGGGACGTCGCGGTCCATGTCCACAATTGCCGCGGGACAGGTGGCGGGGATGTCGCGGGCGAGCGCGCTGGAGTTTTCGTTTTTCCTGTCGATACCGACGATGGTGGTGGCGACGGGGTACACGCTCTGGAGATCGCTGCGGGGAAAGGATGGCAATCCGATCGGGGTGGCGGGGATTGATGCGCATGGATGGATCGTGCTGGCGATCGGGTTTGTGGTGTCATTCATCGTGGCGTATGGAAGCGTGGCGTGGTTTATGGCGTATGTGAGACGAAGAGGGTTTGGGCCGTTCGCGATTTACCGGATTATTTTGGGGATATTGGTGCTGTTTTTTGCGGCGAGGTTGGCGGGGTGAGGGGAGTTATAAGTTGTAAGTTTTAAGTCGTAAGTAAGGCGTTGACTGGCTGCGGACTGGAGCGAGAGACGGAAGACGAGAAGGACGGTAACACAGAGGTCACAGAGGGAAGACCACAGAGAGCACAGAGAAGAGAAAACCAAGAGATAAAGATAACGCAGAGGCGCCGAGAACGCAGAGTAAACGCAGAGAAGAGCCCCAGGTTGACAATTCAGAGTTGAAAGTTCACAGCCGAAAAGCCAACCCAAGAGCCCAAGTGCGAGACCCCTCTCTTAAGGCGCTCGGGGCAAGCCGGCACCTGGGGCACCCGCCAGAGAAGAGGGAGAGAAGAGAGGGTGCGGCGCCAGAACGCAAGAGCCCACCCTAACAGAGCGAGGGTGGGGCACCCTTGAGCACTTGGACGGGGGCGCTACAGGAAAAAGACCCAAGAGGAGAGATTGGAAATAGATTTGGGACTGTGCGGACTTGGGATCCAGCGGTGTTGGACCCCTACCACGACAAGAGGGACCCAGGAGAAAACCCTCAGGCCTGAAGGCCTGAGCTACAGGACCAAGCCCAAGACCACAGGCTCTTCGAGGCTCAGGGTAAACAAGGCACCGCACTCCAAGGATATGGAAACAGGGCTTAAGTTGAACTTGTAGTGGCGGAAATGTTTGGTATGATTTGGGCGTTCCTCCAATAGGGGCGCACCAGCGCCGCGCCCCATGCGGCACTCAGCCTTCCCCAAAGCTGAGGAGAATTACGTGCGCTTCCTTACTCCAACTGAGAATAAACGGTTCAACGAGCTGATAGGGTTTTTGTGCATCATGATGGCGGTGCTGATCGGGCTGTCGCTGCTGACGTATAACCCGCGGGATGTGGCATTCAATGTGAGCGCGGCGGCGGGCGAGCAGAATCCCACGAGGAATTGGATCGGGCCGGCGGGAGCGTATTCGGCGGACCTGCTGTTCCAAGTATTTGGATTTGCGGCGTTTCTGCTTCCGGTGGCGATTGGAATGCTGGGGTATAGATGGCTGCGCAGCCGGGCGATCGATTCGCAGGCGGCGACGATCGCGGGCTATGTGCTGCTACTGATGTCGCTGCCATCGCTGCTATCGCTGTGGCACTTCCCTTCCGTGAGAGAGGCGTTGCCGGCGGGAGGTTTGCTGGGCACGCTGATGTCGCACGGATTGCGAAGCGGGTTTAATGTGTGGGGCGCGAACCTGGTGGCGATTGCGTTGCTGGTGGTGGCTTTATTTTTGGCCACAAGTTTTTCGTTCAGCGGGGCGCATGCATGGGCCAGCGGGGCGAAGGGGCCCCTCGGGCGCGTGGAGAAGCTGGGGATTTTGCAGCGCGCGCAAGCGCGGTGGCACGCTTGGCAGGACGAGCGCGAGCAGAGGCGGATGCGGCGGGAAGTGGAAGAGCGGCGCATGGCGGGGCGAAAGCCGGTGACGCCACAGATCGTGGGCAAAGGAGAGACGGCGGAGAAAAGTGAGGTTGAGGAGGTGGGGGAAGTTGAGGAGGCAAAGGAGGCTTCGCACAAGGCGCCGATACTGTTTTTGAATAATGAAAAGGGTTTGGCGGACATCCCGGGCAGAGCGAAGAAGCCCGATCCGAAGATTGCCAAGATGAATGCCAATTACAAGTTGCCGTCGATCAGCCTGCTGAAGCAGGGCGAAGGCAGCCAGAAGCTGGACGAGGATGAACTGAAGCTGCGGGCGCGGGCGATTGAAGCGAAATGCCACGAGTTCGAGGTGGAAGGGCGCGTGACGCAGATCAATCCCGGGCCGGTGGTGACGACGTTTGAGTTCAAGCCGGAAGCGGGAATCAAGTACAGCCGGATTATCAGCCTGACGGAAGATTTGTGCCTGGCGCTGCAGGCGGAATCGATCCTGATCGAGCGCATACCGGGAAAATCGACGATTGGCATTGAAGTGCCGAACGACCGGCGTGAGACCATCGCGTTGCGCGAAATCCTGGAGGCGGCGGAGTTCACGAATTCGCCGAGCAAGCTGACGCTGGGAATGGGGCGGGACTTGCACGGGAGAATCCGGGTGACGGAACTTGCCGCCATGCCGCACCTGCTGATTGCGGGATCGACGGGCACGGGCAAGAGCGTGTTCATCAATTCGCTGATGATTTCCATTTTGTATAAGGCGACGCCGGACGAAGTGAAGATGGTGCTGGTGGACCCGAAGCGGCTGGAATTGAGCTTGTATGCAGGGATTCCGCACCTGCTGGCGCCAGTGGTGACGGACCCGAAGGTGGCGTCAAACGTATTGCGGAACGCGACAAAGGAAATGGAGAGCCGACTGAAGCTACTGGCGCAACGGGGCGTGCGCAACATTGACCAGTACAACCGCTCGTGCCAGAAGCAGCAGTCGCTTTCGCTGTTTGACAACCTGGATGAACCCGAGCACAAGCCACTTCCCTACCTGGTGATTATTATTGACGAGTTGGCGGACTTGATGATGGTGGACACGAACAGCGTGGAAGAGTCCATCACTCGGCTGGCGCAGATGGCACGGGCGGTAGGGATTCACCTGATATTGGCGACGCAGCGGCCATCAGTGGACGTGATTACGGGGTTGATCAAGGCTAACTTCCCCGCACGGATATCTTTCAGGGTGGCGAGCAAGGTGGACTCGCGGACGATTCTGGATGCCAATGGATCGGAATCGCTGCTGGGCAAGGGCGACATGCTGTATTTACCGGCGGGCTCGGCGAGGCTGCACCGGATTCACGGGCCGCTGGTGACCGAGGATGAGATCACGGCAGTGTGCGATTTTTGGAGGCAGCAGGCGCCGGCAAAGTACAACGAGCAGTTGCTGGAAGCGCCGAAGGAAGATACTACGGAGAAGACGGGCGTCGCGGCGAATGAAACAGATGGGGCGGAAAGCGGCGAGGAATCGAATGATGAGTTGTATCAGGACGCCGTGCGCGTGTGCTGCGAGATGGGGCGGGCGTCGACGTCAACGCTGCAGCGGCGCTTGCGGATCGGGTACGGGCGCGCGGCACATTTGATTGACTTGATGGAGAAGGATGGGATTGTGGGGCCGCCGGACGGGACGCGTCCGAGAGAAGTGTTGAAGGGGAAGGATTGGATGAGGGAGATAGACGAAGAGCGTGGGATGTAGGGCGGAATTGGGAAGCAAGTCGCCGTTTCGTCAGGAGTCAGAGGCTGATGGCCTGAATCCATGATATTTCAGAGCTATTTCTGAAAAGCCGATTCCCCAAAAAAGAAACTAGAAGAGAAAGCAAAGAGAAGAAGGTTTGTGGCGTCCGATCGTAAGAGCCCACCCTTCGCAAAATTCGCGAAGGATGGGGCACCCTCAAGTTCAAGGGTAGAGCAGCCTCAGACGAAAAAACCATAATTCAAGATTAGGAGTGGGATTCGAGGAATTTGCCGAGGACCGCGGCGGCGTGTTCGCAGAGCTTGCGGTCGGCGGGGCCGAAGGCGGCAAGGAAGTGGGAGTCGATATCGAGTTCACCGACGGTTTTGCCGTGGACGAAGATAGGGACGACGATTTCGGATTTGGTTTCGAGAGAGCAGGCAAGATAGCGGGGATCGCTGGCGACGTCGTTAATGACGATGGTCATGCCGCTACTGGCAGCGGCGCCGCAAATCCCCTGGTTGAGTGGGATGCGCGTGTGGGGCGTCATGGTGCCCTTGAAAGGTCCGAGGACGAGGATGTCGTGATCGGCTTCCCTTTCGAGCATGTAGAAACCAACCCAATTGTATTTAGTGAGCCGGCCGTGAAGGAGCGTGACGATGTCTTTCATCAAGGCTTCGCCGGAAGCGGCTGTGACGGCCAGACCGTTTAGTTCGAGGATGAGGTCGGAAGATTTCGGATGAGTGGTGGTCATGAGAGTTCAGTTGAACACAAGCGGGGCGAGGCGTAAATCTGGATTGGCTGGAGAGGCGGCGGAGAAGTAAATCGAAGCGCCGGGTTGCGCGCGGCAGAGGCATGGGGTGGGGATGACGCGTTGCCGAGATTGAGTCCAGCGGTACTGGCCCCCTGCAAAGGCTGGAGAAACCCAGGAAAAAACCTCAGGCCTGAAAGCCTGAGCTACAGTAGTGGCGGGGCGATTGGCGCGATCGGCCGTCGGATTGTTTACGCGGCTGGGCGGCGCGAGTGCACATTTTGCAGCGAAGCTGGTCGCGCAGGCAAATTGACAGAGCGATAAACGGCTTCTAAACTATTGGAGTTGCGTGCCGGGGTAGCTCACTGGTAGAGCGCCGCCCTGAAAAGGCGGGCGTAGCCAGTTCGATTCTGGCCCCCGGCACCACCGGAATGCGCCAAGTCTTCTACGCCAAAGAAATCCACTTTCCCGTGAGCAAGATACTGTCGTTTCCCGGCCTCGTTTGAAGCTTCCAGCGTTAACTGAGCAACCTTCTCCGCAATGGCTTCGTGGGCCTTCTCAACATTCTCGGGGTGCGCCAGCAGTTCTCGAATCTTCGTTAGCCGTGACATGGCAAACGGATCTAGGGCGGCTCTGGATATTGAATTGAGCAAGTCTCTGGCGTAAAAGGGAGCAATTGACCTTCCCGGAAGTCTCACTTCCCGACGGGGTCGGCGTGTGCTTCCTCTCAGGCCATCGGCGCCTCTCCGAAGAGCGATCCCTGTCCCTGAACGCAACACCCGCTGAGGCGAATCCCAGGTCCCGGTTCCATAAGGCTAACAGATCAAAATAAGGCAATTCTGAAGAGAGGAATTATGAGGCGCATCGGCATTGGGATGTTGGCCAACGCGTCGCCCAGAGGAAGATCATGAGAAAACTAATATTGTTTTCCCTGTTTGCTTTGTTGCTCGTATCGCCCGGTTGTAACAGCACGAAACCCATTCTTATAACAGTCACCTCGCCGACCGGCGCACAAGCGCTGGACATCGGACAAACCTTCAACATTTCCGTCACGGTCAGCCAGGACAAGACGGACAAGGGCGTAACGTTTAAGCTTAGCGGTGTCGGCTCATTGACCAATGTGACCGCGACGGGCGCGACGTACGCCGCCGGGATCGTCAGTGGCACTGCCACGGTGACTATCACCTCAGTGGCCGATCCTACCAAGATGACCACGATAAACATCGTCGTGACCGCTGCTCCCGGTATCATCACTAGTCTTCTCGCCGCGGCCACCGAAGGCGCGACCTACAACGTGTCCCTCTCCGGGAACGAGACCGGTGGCGCCGGAACGCTGACTTATACGGTGTTGTCTCTGGCAGCTTGCCCGCGGGCTTGAGCTTGAGCGGTTCAGGCACGATCAGTGGCACTGCCACGGGGCCGAACGGTCCTGTGGCTTTCACGATTAAGGTGACAGACTCGAGCACCGTCAGTCCGCAATTCAGCTCCGCCTCCTTCACCATCACCGTCAATCTGCCCACCCCGCCTGCCTTCACCACGGCTTCCCCGCTGCCTCCGGGAACGGAATTTGTGAGCTACAGCCAGACGCTTGCGGCCAGCGGCTATGGGCCGTTCACGTATGCGGTCGCTGCCGGCAGCAACTTGCCCGCCGGATTGAGTCTCTCCACCGCCGGCGTCATCACGGGCCAGCCGACAGGCCCAGCCGGAACCGACCCGTTCAGCCTCACGGTGACGGACAACAGTAAGCCGGCGCAATCGACCACACAGGCCTTCAGCATGGTCGTGAGCGAGCCCACGGCTCCAACCGTCACCACGACTTCTCCATTGCCCAACGGCACCACCGGCGTTCTGTACAATCTGACCCTGGGCGTGACCGGAGGGCATGCGCCGTTCACGTGGGCCCAGGTCCCCGGTTCGGGTACTTTGCCCCCGCCCCTGACGTTAATTCCCGGCAATGGGCAGATCTCGTTTACACCAACCACGACGGGGGTTTACACCTTCAAGGTGCAGGTGACCGATTCCAGCAATCCGGCGCAGACCGCCCCCAGCGCGCTACTAAGCCTCACCATCACGGCCGGCCCGCTTGCCGTCACTCCGCAAACTTTGCCGACCGGAGCGGTCGGCGAGGCCTATCCCGCGACAACTATTGGCGCGACCGGCGGAGTCCCGCCCTACACCTTTAGCGTCATTTCGGCGGCAGGCACTTTCCCGCCGGGATTGACACTCAACAGCAATGGTTCGATCACCAATTCGCCCTCGCCCACAACCGCAAGTACCTACAACTTCACCGCACAGGTGAAAGACTCGACCAATGCGACGGCCCCGGGCAACTTCAGCATCGTCATCAATCCCGCGCTCACCATCAGCACACCTTCGACGCTTCCTCCCGGCACGCAAGGCGCCTCCTACTCGTATAACCTGGCGGCCAGCGGTGGCCTTGGTTCTTATACCTGGAGCCTCGCTTCGGGATCCAATCCGCTTCCCACGGGATTGGCGCTTAGCCCTACCGGCCAGATCGCGGGCACACCCACGGCTACTGGGACCTTCCCCTTCACCGTGCAGGTGAAAGACTCCATCGGCGGCACGGCGCAAGCGAACCTCAGCATTACCGTCAACGCGGTAACCTGCGGCTCGGGCAGCGAATCGCTCTTGGATGCAGGCTATGCCTTCGTGCTCAAAGGTTTCGATTGCTCCGGCAACCCCGCAATCGTTGGGGGAGTGCTCACCTTCAACGGCACGGACGGCGACGGCTTGATCACGGCTGGCACAATGGACGTGAACCTGAACGCGGGCGTGCAGACGCTTCTCAACGTTACCTCTGGAACTTACAGCGTTGGATCGGACCATCGCGGCTGCATGGCCATCACCTCCTCGCTCGGCACGCAGAACTACCGCTTCTCGGTCGGCAACATCACTTCCGGCGTGGCCGCTACGGCGCACGTGATTGACTTCGACACCACGGGCCCGTTCGTGACGGGCACGATGCGCAAGCAAACTGGCGGACCCTTCTCCACCTCTCTGGTCACCGGCAGCTACGCTTTCGGCGGCTCGTCCATTCAAAATGCTGTCGTGTGCAATAACAGTATATGTGGAGGCAAATTCGGGTATGTTGGCATACTCGACTTCAACGGCGGCGGCGGGATCACCAGCGGATCCGAGGATATCAACCAGAACGGGGTCTTGGACGGTGACACTTCTCTGACAAGTTGGCCGGCCACGAGCCCGATCACCTTCAACAGTGCCACCTCATCTTATACTATCGCAACGAACGGCCGAGGAACTCTGACCATCGGTATCGTCGGCGTGCCAACTCCGTCCCATAGCGTGCTCTATGCTGTGTCTCTTAGCGACGCACTTTTCATGTCCAGCGACCCACAAACCGCCAACAATGTCTCTGCAGGTGAAGCTATACAGCAGACTGGCGCGCCGTTCTCGGCCAACCCGCTGTCCGGCACCTACATCGGGTACGACTCCGGGCTCGGGAGTTCAAGCACGGGAAGGACCGACATGTACCTTCTCGGTCCCATGACCTCAGGCACCGCCACCATTGCCGGTACCCAATTTAGGAACGACGGCGGGACTTTCAGCTCGCAGAGTCTTGCTGGAGCGTCGTATAGCGTGGCCTCGACGGGACGAATGCTCGTCTTAGGCACCGGAACCCATGCTCCGGTACTATACCTGGTGAGCTCTACCGAAGCATTTTACCTGAACGGAAACGGGGGCGTCGATTCGGGCGTCTTCCAGTTGCAGTCCGGCAGCCCGTTCACCGACTCTTCCGCAAGCGGGACGTATGCATATGGCGTGATTGATCCCGAATATGCAAACACCGGCGTCAACTCTGGTGTGGCTACCTTCGCGACTCCCAACCTCAACGTTATCGAAGATGACAACAGCAACGGATCCCAGACTGTAGGCGGGACCCAGGCCTTCACCTACTCCGTCGATGCTACCGGCTTGGGCGAGATCCCATCGAGTGGATCGAGCTGCACGGTTTCAGCATCTTCCACGACCTGCCAGACGCTCTTCTACATTATTTCCCCGACCAAGGCGGTCGTCATGGACGCCACATCCAATAACCCGAAAATCACCCTTGCGGACAAGTAGCAAAAGGAGGATTTGTCCGGCGGTAACAAACTCTGACAACCTCGAAAACAAAAAAGGGCCAGTGGACAATCCAGACTGTTACGAAACGAGGATCGAAAAAGAAATCAGAGCGATGCTTCGAGTTCCGAAGCATCGCTTTTTGTTTTTGGAGAAGTATTCAGTAGTGGTTTAGCAGCCGCTTTCAACGCAGCCGCATGTGGCTTGAGGTGGTCGTAGATCCAGCCTGTGAACATGGGGGCTTCCATCGCCGCGGTCCACGGCTGCGGCATTATTTTGATCCAACGGTCCAGCTCAAGGCGTGTGGCGGGAATCGATCCTTCGGAGTGGATCTGGCCACTGCCGTCCTTCACGCAGTAGCTGAGGATCCGCTTGTGAACATCCAGTCCGATGTAATACATAGGTTGCATGGGGGAGCCTCCTTGGTGTCTCTGAATCAGCTCGTCGGCTGAGTTCAGCTTTTGTACACCAAATGCTCCTCCCTCGACCTATACATTCAAACTTACCAGGCAAGTAGGATTCCGCAACCAACCCGATGCCACTATGGCGCACTATTTCAACGTCTTGGCTTTGCCAATAACTGAAACCGAGGCACTCGAGAATCCGTCGAATTTTTAGGTACCCTTACGACGGAGGATTCATGATCAAAACCGTCCTGGTGTTGCTTTTGCTGGCCTCACCCCTGATGGCTCAGGATGATGCTTCGCGGGCTTGGATGGAGGCTGGATGTGGTCCGAAGAACATCAATTTTGATGTCACAACGGATAAGAAACAGCATCCGACCACGCAGCCCACAACAGGGAAAGCGCTTGTCTCTGTGTTTGCCAACACCATTGCAGATAACGCGCATAGGGCGATAGGCGGTTGGGTCACCAGGTTTGGCATTGACGGGGGCGTCTAGGTGGGGGCCACCAGACCCGAAAGGTCGCGCGGATTTGTGAGTTTTGCCCTCGCCATCTTCGCTCTTTGCGAAGCGGGATCACTGCGCGGCACCGCGTCGCATTCGCAAGAGCACAGGGAAGGCGAAAAACGTGCCAGGAGTCAAAATCTAGTCTGGGCTCCCTCAGACGTTGATGCACCCCTCCCATCTCTTTCTCAGAATCCAGCCTGTGATCTTTCCAAAGTACTCATGCAGGCTGGCGCGAGCGCCTCGGAACTCGCCACGAATTTAGAAAGGTTTACCGCCCTAGAACGCATTGTATACAAAAAGTTCGGTCGCATGGGGGTGCCTAACGAAGTCAATGACGGTACGTTTGACTACGTATTTGCGTTTGAAGAGCACCATGGGGGAAGTGTGAGCCAGGAGTATCGAAGCCCGAGGAAGGGGAGTTATGCGTTTCGGGGTAGCGGGCAGGACACCGGTGAGGTTGCATTGGCTCTGATCTTCCATCCGGACATGCAAACCGACTATCAAATGAGTTGCGAGGGCTTGGACAAACGCAACGGCCAACTCGCCTGGGTCATCCACTTTCAGCAGCGCAGCGACAAACCGGGCCGTACATTGCGCTTTCCTGCCCCGAATGGCTCGTACTGGGCCATGCTGAAGGGGCGGGCCTGGATTTCCGCGGAGGACTTCCATGTCATTCATTTGGAAACCAATCTCATGGCCGATATTCCGGCAATCAAGCTGCAAAGCAGCGCAATCTCGATCGACTATGCGCTTGTCTACAACCAGTCTCAGAAAGTGGGCCTTTGGCTACCAGAAAGAATCGAAGCCTATTGGGAATTCGCAGACCGCCGCGTGATTCTCCTTCACACCTACACCGATTTCAAATTGTTCGTAGTTGAAACAGAAGAGAAGATCCAGAAGCCGAGAGAGCCTTGACCAACTCGGTCGTTTGGCAACCCCCAATGTCTGGGTACCACACGGTCAAGGACAGATGCCGCGGTTCACAGACAGCAGTATGGACCGCAGTTGGCCGTCCGCGGGCCGGGTCGCGAGGTGCGTGCCCCGCTCGAGAGAGACTAGAACGCGAATCGTACTGAGAACTGCAATGCGCGTGGAAGGCCGTTTGGGCTGATTTCCTGCAGCGTTCCGAAATTGCCAGGACCCGAATTGGGCACCAGAAAGCAGGTTTGGTTCAGTGAGATGCCATCGCCGCACGGGTACTGCCCTTGCGAGGTTCCGATCGGGTTGTATTGCAGCGGGTTGATGCCATCGCCGTTCTGCGCGTAGTAATTAGCATGATTGAATAAATTGAACGCTTGCACTTCAAATCGCAGTTCCTTGCCTTCCTTGATCCGAAAACTGCGGGCCAACGCAACGTCGATCCTCTCCACCCACGGGCCGTAGAAAGAGTTCAGGCCAACCCCCGGCGCGGGGCCACCACCATTGATGCCCGCCGCCGTGTTTGCGGTATCTCCCAAAAATGCGGTGTCGTTCAGGTTGTCATTGGCCCCGTTGCAATTGCTGAACGACAGGGTGGAACTGGTGCACGCGGGACTCAATAAACTTGCATAGGGACGGCCGGAAGAAAATTCCATGACACTGCTCAGCTTCCAGCCCGAGAGTAACGCGCGCCCGGTGCCCGAACTGGTCAGCCTCTCCAGCCCGGGCGAGTAGACCCCCGCAAAGCTGATGCGATGCCTCTGGTCAAGCAGCGAAGGGCCATGGGTATTGCTGAAGTCGAACTGATTGTTGAAGTCCATGCCATCGCGCATGAGGCTCTTGGCAAAGGTGTACGAGAATTGCAATAAAAGGCCTTGTGACATGCGGCGCTGCAACTGCACGAACAAAGAATTATATTGGTTTTGCGCGGGACTAATCAGCTCGTTAATCTGGCCCAGATTGGGGTTGATGCGGCCTTCGGTCAGCAGGCCACTATCCATGTTCGGCAGAGTAATCATACGTCCAGTGCAGGGCAGGACTGTTGTGCCGGGAGGACAGATCACATAGGTGGTTGTGCCTTGCAACGGATTCAGGTTCAAGTCATAGGCGCTGCCGGAAAATAAATGCACCCCGTGATTCCACATGGTGCCAATACTAAGCGTTGTGTCCCGGAAGATCTCCCGCTCGATCTGCAAACTTCCCTGTAAGACATAGGGCACGCGCAATTGCGGAGAAACCAGGGAAATGTCCGGAGACGCTTGGAACAGGGGGGAGTTACCTGGGAGGATGTTTGGAAACGTTGGTTCCGACTGTCCCGGCGGACCCGCGGTGTAACTGGCGTTTACTGAAGACTGCTGTGACGCCAGCCCGTTCGAGACCACGGCGTTGCGGTAGTTCAGGCCGTTCATGTTGCTATAGAAGTCCCCGAATCCTCCACGCACCACAGTTTTGGAGAAGGGCTGCCAGGCAAATCCGAAGCGCGGCGCCAGCCGCAGAAACTGGTTCGGATATTGTCCGGTGAGGGGGAATGCCGGATTTTCCGCCGGCTGCGGATAAACCTGGAAATCCTCTCGCAAGCCCATTTCCAGCGTCAACTGCGGTAAAGCCCGGAACGTGTCCTGCACGTAGAATCCGTAGTAAGGCACGGCAAAAGAGAAAGTCGGATTTCCCGAAGACTGACTGAAAGTAGAGTATTCACCGAGCGCAAAAGCCTGGAGATTCGGAAATTCATAGCTGCCCAGGAACGACCCGAACTGGACGGCGGCGTTGGGGTCGGCGCCGCCATCATTGTTGTCCGCATCCCATGCGCGGCTCCAATCGAATCCGAATTGCAACGTATGCCTGCCAATCACATAGTCAACCCGGTCGGCCAGAGACCACTGTCTTTCAAAAACCCTTCCCACGGAGAAAGGAGCGTTGCCTAGAATGAAAGGGGCAGGACTATCCAGTATTATCGTGGGCGTGTTTGGAGCCAGGCCGGTGGGCGTGGAGATCTGGTTGTCGTCCGAACTGCCGGCGTGGAATTCGTTCAGCAGTCTAGAAGAGAACGCGTGCGTCCATCCCAAGCTGACCTGGAAGGTATGCACGTAAGCGTTAGCCAGGGTTTGCGTCCCATAGTTACCCACTGTAGGGTCGGTGATGACGCCTCCGGGCGAGTTGAAGCGGTTCACATTGAAGCTGAGGAACAGGCTGTCCCGGGAACTGGCCTGGAAGTCCAGCCGGGACATGATTGCGACGTCGTTGCGCTTTCTTGGTTGCACCCCAAGATTGGAATTCAGCGCGTTCACAGTGTTCGACACTTGCTGCAGGTACTGTGGATTGGCCGGATCCGGCGCGCTGTCGGCGCCGGGCACCGGCAAGGGCCCGTTCGGCGGAGGCAGCGCAGTCCCGGCCGGAATTCCAAAATTAGCACTCAAAAAATCAGCCTGATTCGCCGGCGTCGTAGCCAATGCCGTGTTGATGACGGGAATCGGATTGTTGCGCAGTTGCTGTTCATAATCCACGAAGAACCATAAACGGTTTCGCAGGATCGGACCACCCAGCCCGGCGCCGAATTGCTGTAAGGCATCTTGCGGCTGAGGGTAGCCACTGGCTTTGGAAATGGCGTCGTTGGCTTCAAACGCGGAGTTGCGGTTGTAATAGAACGCATTGCCGTGGAACGCATTGCTCCCAGACCGGGTCACCGTATTGATGAAGCCTGCACCGCCCCCATAGTCTGCGGAGTACGGGCTGACCGCGACTTGAAACTCCTGGATGGCGTTCTCCCCATATAGGTACGGGATGCGGTAGCGGCCCAGAATGTCTGCGAAGTAGTTGCTCGTTGCATTGGTTCCATCCACGGTGAAAGAATTCGAGCCATTTCCATTGGCGTATCCGGAGTCCTCTCCGCCTTGTTGTCCGGCAACGCTCACCAGGCCGGTGTCGCCGTCCGAGCTGGTATTCGGTGCAAGCAACGTAAAGTCGGTATAGCGACGCCCGTTGAGGGGTAATTCGTCGATAAACGACCGCTCCATCACCGTGCTGGCGGAGGATTCCGCCGGTCGCAGCAGCGGCACCCTGCCGCTCACGCTGACCTTGTCTCCGCTGGCTCCCACCTGCAGCCTGATATCCTGCGAGGTGGTGTTTCCGACAAGCACTTGCACCACGCACTGCACATCGCGAAAACCTTTGAGACTTGCCGTGACGGAATAGGATCCCGGGGGGAGCACCGGAAACCCGTAAATTCCGGTGTGATTTGTCTGGGCAGATTGTTGCACGCCGGTCTTGAAGTTCTGTACGACAACCAACGCTCCCGGCACAACCGCGCCGCTCTGGTCCGTGACCCGTCCGCTGAGCGCGCCCGTCAAAACCAAATTCTGAGCGGCCAGCGTTAGGCAACTCGCCAACATGACCAGAACGGTGTACACGATCTGGCGAATGGCCACGGGAAGCTCTCTCGGGCATCGTCCAATCACGGATTCCCCAGTCAGCTTGATTCCTAGCAAGAATTGACCAGCTTCCAGGAAAAACATCCTAGTGGAAATCTGGAAATCCTGCCTGGTATCTCGCAGCATGGACTTTCTCCTAAACCTGCGCAAGGGCATTTCACAGCCCAGCATTGCGAAGCAGTCCGGTTGCGAGTTGGGATGGAGATCCCAACTCGCAACTCAGACTTGAGAGGCCTTCGCAAAGATGTGGGCAGGCTACCTTTTCTCTCTCGCGAGAAGCGCAATCTTCCACAGGACTTCCTGCGCTTGCCAGAGCAGGTCACTGGTGCACTTCGGGTCCAAACGCTCGCCCTTGAATTCCGCGCCGTCCAAAGCGGTTCGAATCTGGGCGGCGATGGAATCTCGTTGCGTGGTGAGCGCACTCAACTGGTTTTCGAGGAGCTGGTATTTGGAGTCATCGGTGGCACTGCCCGACGCCAGCGCTTTGGTGGAAATGTCCAGCGTATCCTGTCCGAAGCTGCCCAGCGTCGCATTGAGCTGCTTGTAAACGGCGGCCAGGTCTTGGAATTCGTCGCCGCGAACCGACCTGGGAAGGGCCCTCTCATGAAGATCCTCGGCCAGCACCCGCCCGTCATGCACGTAATCGTCTTGCAGGCCGGCAAGCAGCAAGATGGTAGGACGAATGTCGGTTTCGTCGGTCCAAGTCCTGTAATCGATACCGTTTTTCCTCACTCCGGGCCCAACGAAACCTACCCAGGTGGTATTGATTTCCGGCGCAACACCGCCGTGATTCCAGGCGTAACCCGGGGACTGCTGGATAATCGGGCCTTGTCCCTGGAAGTAGTAGTTGGTGTTCGCGAACATGACGAAGGTGGGGGTTCTGTCGGGGTCGCCGGTGATCATGTGGAGTGCCTTCAAGCCGACATTGTCGACTTGGTAAAGTGTGAGCTGGTCGGTATTGCCGGTGATCGGGCTGACGGCGGTAAGCTGCGCCGTGGCGCGTTCCAACTGGCGGGTGAAGGCCGGCGTCACCGCGGGATTCTCGAAATTCAGGGAGACCGCCGGGGCCATGTCGTAGTGGTAATCGAAGATGGCGGAGGCGGCCAGGCCGCTGGTGGCAGCGCTGGCGCTGGGAATCAGGGCCGGGAACTGTTGATTGTAAAGCTGGGCAAGATCGGCCTCGATTTCACCGCTGCTAAGCGTGCCGTTGCCGTAGGTGTATGTGCAGGGAACATTCACGCCGTCGCAGTTGGCCGGCGCTGCGGGCCCGCCGACAAAGTGATCCTGCTCATCGGCGCTGATGACAAACAGCGTGTTGCTGCTATCGATACCGTCGGCCTCGAGGCGGGCGAAGAATTGGCCGAAGGACGTGTCGTAGGCTTTCAGTTGGGCGACGTATCCCGCCTCACCTGGTCCGAATGCGCGGTAGGAGGGCACGCACGCTGGCGCGACCGTATGGCAGTCATGCGCATCGGAGATGTAGGAGAAGACGATAGGAACGCCGTTTTCCAGCATGGTCGCATCATAGGCGAGCGTCTGCGCGGGTGAGATCCCACCGAAGCCCGGGAAACCAGTGATCGGGTTTCCACTTAGATCGTCGAGTTGCCCGCTCCCAATAAGAGCCGGCACGACATACTTGTGGCCGAAGATTCCGTTGAAGCCTACATAGCCACCCGGTTCTTGAGGAAGCACATCCGCTGCCCCGTACTGTCCGGGTCCACGGACTTGCCCCGCCGGTGGTGCGGCGCAAAGGGTGCTATTCGCGGCGCAGTGGATGGAGATGCCCTCAAAATCTGCGACCTTCTTGGAGGGTAGTTCTGTCGCCTCCGGAGAGGTCGAACCGTACACGTTGTTGATGTCCGTCGAAGTGTTCTCAAACTCCATATTGGCAATGGAGACCGCTCCCACGTTGCATCCCGCTCGCGTGAAGGGAACCCAAGGAGCGGGCGCGTTCACACCGGTGTCCGTGATCATGCTGTAGTTCATGTCCGAATCCGAATAAATCGAGACGAAGTCAGTCCAATAAGTGAAGGAGGAGGGGAAGCTATCCCAATACTTGTTGGAAGGCTGGTTGCGGCTCACGAAGCTGTTGGCAACCGCTTGGCCGTGGCGGTCCCCATAAACACCGGTCAAGGACGTCAGGATGTCATCGGCGGTGTGGGAAATAAGAGGAGTGTGGTGGTTGGCAAACACAGTTCCGTTGTTCTTGAGGAAGTTGAACAAATGAGGCATCTGCTCCAGGTCCGAAGGAACGTTGGGGTTATCCCGCTCGATGTGCAGGTTATCGAACTGGATGTAAACAATGTGGCTGATCGGACCGCCGGGAGAATTCAGCGGACATCCGGTCAACTGTGCTGCAGCAGACCCACAGAGCAGAGCAGAAAGAAACAAAAGAAGCAGAATGCGACTGAGCGAGCCGACAGCAGTGCCCAGGCCCATACAGCGCCTAGACCTTAGGTGGACCGCAACCACGGAAAGCTTGTCGATTTTCAAAGGACACCTCTCAGGTTTCAGATGCATTGCCGGAATTGGGAACAGACGCAGGAAACTGCCCACCCATCAAAAGACAGTGCTGTTAGGGGCGGATAAATAGGGCCTCAATAAATCGTGACTTCTCGAAGCAGCGCCAACCCTGGCCATTCTTGGCATGGGGGCAGTTACTCTCTTTCTCTCTCTGGTGCGTCGTTTTCCTTGATGGCAAGGAGTTCCACCTCGAAGATGAGGGTGGAGTTCGGCGGGATGACTTGGCCATAACCTTTCTCGCCATAAGCGAGTTGCGGGGGGATGAAAAGCTGCCACTTGGATCCCACAGGCATGAGTTGTAGCGCTTCTGTCCAGCCCTTGATGACCCCTTTGAGGGGGAAAGTGGCCGGTCCGTCGTGCTTCCCGGAGCTGTCAAATTCCGTTCCGTCGAGCAAGGTTCCGCGGTAATTACATACCACCGATTCGTTGAACTCAGGCTTTTCTCCAGTGCCCGCTTTCAAGATTTTGTATTGCAGGCCACTGGGCAGCGTGATCACGCCCTCCTTGCTCTTATTGGCGGCTAGAAATGCCTCCCCCTCCTTCAGCGCCGTTTGTGCTTTTTCAGCACGCAACGCCACCTGTTTCTTCTTGTATTCCTCCTGCGCACTGGTGAGAACGGCGCGCATTTCGTCCTCGGTCAGCAGGGTCTTGCCGCCGGAAAACGCGTCTGCCAGCCCCTTGCCCAAGCTCTCGGGGTCCAAGTCGAGCGCCTGCTTGCGAAACCCATCGCCGATTTCCATGCCCAAAGCGTAACTGAACTTATCTTTGGGGGATTTGAATGTGGGGGTGTCTTGTGCGGCGGCGGGAATCACGAGGAGAGCGAGTCCCAGTACTACGGTCCATTGTTTTGCCATTCCCCTTCCTTTCAGTCTGACTTGAGAATTCGCGGTCAACGGCCCCGACCACAGTAAACCCCGCCAGATGAGGTCTTTACCAGGCTAGCAGGCGGTGAGCGCCGGGAGACCATGGAGGCTGAAATCGCATCCAGCAGCAGGGCGGACAGAATAACGGCCGAGAGCAGGCCACTTACCGCTTTAAGAGTTGATCGGCGCTCCAGAATCTCCCTAGAATGCCAAGTAGAAGCAGGCTGGTTTAACGCCGGATTAATGCAGATGTAGTTTCGTGTTAAAAATCGATGTAAGGTGAGCCGCCGTGCGCGATAACTCTAGGGTGCTGCAGCGGCTGGTGAGCCCGCGCCCATCACGCGAGTGACTGAAGCCCGCCGGGGCCTAGTGCGAACAGGCTCCGGCAGGCTCCTATCTTTACAGCGAGTTAGCTATTTCACGACTGGCTAGTGGCTCCCAGAGCCCTCTGCCGGTTCCCGTGTAGATTCCTGGGACTGATGGTCCGAGGTTTGCTCGGCGGTATTCGTCGCCCGGTAGTGTTGCAAGAGTTGTGTGCGGTTCAAGCGCAGGTCGAGGCCGCTGGGTGTCGACGGATACGGCTTGTCGCCCATCAGTCCCTTCCACACAATGCGGTTGTATTTTTGGGCGTCAAGATCGTCTTCGACCGAGAAATCCATGCCCTGAGTGACTTTCGCCCAGTAAGTTGCATCGTGCGTGGAATAAAGAATGTGGTGTCCCGCTTGCATCGGGGGCAGGGGCAATGTGGTGCTGTAAAGATAGTCAGACGGGATGGCATTGAAGGTCCAGCGTTTCAATTTGGTGTCAAACACATCGGTCATGGGCACAGCCAATGAATCATTCAGGTTTGAGTGCTGGATACCAAGGATGTCCTCAATCGTGCGGACCATGCTCAGCGTGGTGTAGCTCTTGGAAACCACGGCACCGTGCTTCACGTAAGGCCCAACAACGAAAGCGATGCTGCGGTGGGCATCCACGTGGTCGCCACCGTCTTGCGCATCGTCCTCGATCACAAAGACGAGCGTGTCATTTTTGTAGATGCTTTTGGCAATCGTCTGCACGAGCAGTCCCACGGCATAGTCGTCATCGGCTTGCTGCAGTTCGATCGTGTTCACTCCTGCGATGGCCGTGCTGAAGTTTCCAGTATGGTCGTGGCACAGGCGAACAAAGGACAGATTTGGCAGCCCGCCTTTTGCGTAGTTAGTGTTGAATTCCCTCTGCCATTCCGTGAAGCGGTAATAGTCCGGGAAGGACTGGTCGAACCCGCGGAAATAAATATCCGTGTAGGGAGCCAGAACCGGGCTGGTAGGGACCGCTACCTGGGTGGAGGAAGAGAACGGATCTGGAAGCTCCGGAGTGGAATACGGAGTGTACGGCTCTGGCAGGTTGTAGAGCGCTTCGTCAATAAAGAACCCATAGTTGCGGATGGTCAATCCGGCCCGGAGCGCTCCATCCCAAAGGAATCCGGCACCCTGCTGCCCCTCGGGGCCGTCAGGCGCAGCGGTATTCGTCGTGCCCGGCAGCACATTAGGATCGTTGGGAGTAAGTGGATTGGCCGCGAGCCGTTCCGCCAGCGTGGGAAAGGCGACATTGACGTTGCGGTTCGTGCCCTCGGAGTCGTAACTCAGGCCGCGCCCCGCATATTCCACCGTCACTTGCCGCTCGACAACATCGGTCGCATGCGCGGAAGTGGACCATGGCCAGCCGTCCATGCTGACCTCGCTGGTGTCGTAGAAATTGTCGAGATCCACGAATTGGCTTGCCATATTGTGGAAATTGGGGGTGATGGCGCTGCCGAATTGCGTGATCTCCGGATCGCCATTGCCAACGTCCAAATCGCCTAGCACTTGGTCATACGTGCGGTTTTCTTTAATGATGTAGATGACGTGGTGGATGTGGCTGCGCAGGAACGCCAACTTGTCCTTCTCCTCGCTGCTAAGCATCCGGCCAAAGTGATTGTTTTCCGCCACTTGTGCGGTCAGCCACCCAAGTTCAGAGGGTTTGGGAGTCGGGAAGCTCTGCAAGCCCGCCTTAATCAGTTGCAGATCATACTGATTGCTTGCGTTGCACTGATCCGATTGCGCCGAGGTCAGACCATGGCAGTAGCCCGGGTTCGGACCCGTCGGCGATTTATAATTGGCCACGTACATGAACTTGCCATCGTGGCTGACGCTGACAGAACTGGGATACCACCCCGTGGGGATCAGGCCGATGACGCAGCTTTGTTTCCGCGCGGCGAGTTGAACCACGGCCACATCGTTCATCGCTCCGTTCGTAACGTAAAGAAACTTCTCGTCACTGGAAAGCGTCACGCTGTTGGTGTCGTTGCCCTTAAACTTTTCTCTCCACTCCGGGAGCAACCCTTCCGGCGCAGTGACCGGAATGTTGTCCAGCAAGGCATTGGAGTTCGTATCGATCACGCCGACGGAGTCCGTGAGATCCTGCGCGACGTAGAGAGCAGACTGGCTCTCATTGAGCACCATCTTGTTCGGTTCGCCAGGTAAGGGAATGCGCGTGATTACGGATGGCGCCCCGAGAATATCGACTACCACGACCTCGCGGTCCCGAATGCTGGAAACGTATGCGGTACTGTTGCCCTTGATGACTACCCAAAAAGGATATTCGCCGCCAGGGACCCCTGAGTTTGCCGGATTGATTATGCCTGGACGGAGGTCGAGTTCGTGCGTGAGCGCCCAGCCACTCGAAGACTTGGACAGAATACTGATGGAATCATTGTAATAGTTGGTCGCGACCAGCGTGTTCCCGTCAGCCGTGACGGCAATTCCTGCGGCCTGTGAATTCACTTCCAAACCGACGCCGCTGCCGTCCGTAGCCGGGTCGAATAGGTGACCGAGCGCGATTGGGCTTCCGGCCTGCTCCGCCCATACTCCGCCTGTAAGCGCATAGAGATGGACATTGTCGCTCACGCCGCCCGCCACATAGAATGCGGTTCCCGACGGGTCAAAAACGATACCGTTGTAGGTATTCGAGACTTGAATGACTTGCTTTTGGACCGGCAGGCCCTTGGAAATGTCATAGATAAACACGAATTGCGTGGAATCCCCCGGGATGACCGAACCCTCGTTCGTCCCCGAAGTAGCCTTCACCAGGTTGTAGCCGCTGGTCAGCACAAGCAGCGTCTTGCCATCCGGACTTACGACGCTGGTCACCGCTTGACCAGCAAGGTAGAGAGGGTTGTCGCTGAGACCTGGATTCAACGGCTCGAAGCGCGCGGCGCGCGGAGCGAGCGGGGTGATCTGTTGTCCCGTGTTAGGAAGAACCTGGGCGTAGACTTGCGAGGCCGTGGCGATCAGCGTGATCGCCAGAGCGCCCGCAAGCAGTGCGTGCTTCGTAAAGCTGTTTCGTTTCATGCACATCCTCCTGGTTTTCATTCGGTCATGGGGTCGCGGTTACAGCAAGAGCCCGGGGACTTGCACTCACGGTCACCTGTCCGATCAATCGGGAGGGGCCACAGAGAGCAACTGGGCGCTGCACTACAGGGCTGAGGCAAGGAGTAAAACAGGCTTTGGTTCAAAGTGTGATGACAGTGGAATGAAATTCCCGCGCAGCCTGGCTCCAACCGCGTTGCAGGAGCTCACGCTAGAAATCCGCGTTTAACGCAAATTTCATTCGCCAACGTTCCTGCTGAAGCACTCGCGCCAGAGTATGGCCGGCTTATCGTGAGTACTGCGGAAAGAGGGTTCACAGGGGAGCGCGCCGCGCCAAGGTGCGTTCGGTGAAGCTGGCCCGCGGGATGAAAGAAGCGGACTTATTGGGTTCGGTGAGACTGAGAATCCAGGGGCGAGAGGCGTCGTCGATGTGGATGATTTCGACGCCGATTTGCCCTTCGGCAAAATCGGCCCAGCGGACGATTCCCTGCCCTGTCACCGTGCGTTGATCGCCTTGAAAATCGAGGAGCAGATCCACAGGGCCTTCCGATAAGCGTGTCAAGCGGAGTTACGAAAGAGGTACCTCCGGCAAGAAGGAATGGCGCGGGGAGCGGCCCGCGCTGCAACGCGGGTGGTGCGCGCAAGGAAAACCCAAGAAAAGGCCTCAGGCCTCGAAGGCCTGAGCTACAGGGTCTGGGCGCTGCGGTAGGTGCGATAGGCGAGCCAGGCAATGGTGGCGAGCATACCGAGCCAGCCGAGGAAGCGGACAGTGTGGCCGATTTTCTGGTCGTAGAGGAGGAGGTTCCACTGGCCGAAGAGGAGCAGCCAATCGCTGGTTTCGGAGCCGACGAGGGGCAAGGAGTCCATGCGGGCGTCGGCCATGTAGGTGCCGATGTAGAGAAAGTTTTCGAAGAACCAGAAGGAAGAAAAAGCGAGGCCGTAGGGCTGGCGTTGGAAGAGGAAATAGATGGCGCAGGCGGCGGGAACGATGAGTTCAAAGAGCGTGCCGCCGAGAAGCATGAGGGTGTTGCCAAAGAAGCTGAAGAGGGGATGGCCGGCTTCGTGAATCATGAGATTCGCGAAATCGACGAAGAGGAAATTGGGGGCGTTGAACCAGGCGTAGAAGAGGAAGAGGACGTAGAGAGCGAGCCAGGCCCCGGCGCCGAGGCGGGAGATGGGTTTCCATTCAGCGAAGTTTTCGTTGAGCCAGTCCATGAGGACAGAGTAGCAACGGGGGGAGTGAATTGAAGTTATAAGTTTTCGATTGTCAGTTTGTAGTAAAGCGAGGAAGAGGTGTAAGAGTCCAAGAGTATAAGAGTTTAAGAGTGTGAAACCCAAGCTGCCGCGGTCTGTTGAGATGGTGTCACGATCCCTCGGCTACGCGGCCCGACGCGCCACAAATCGGCGCGGAAGAGAATGTCGGGCCGCTCCGGTCGGGATGACAATGTTGGTGATAGCAAGTCGTTTCGGTAGGCCTCGCGGAACAGAAAAGAGAAAACCAAGAGACTAAGAGAAAAGAGGGATCGAGGCGTCCGATCATAAGAGCCCATCCTTCGCAAAAAGCGCGAAGGATGGGGCACCCTCAAGCACGCGGGCAGTCGGCACACGCCAGGAAAAAAGGCAGGAAAGTGCCAAGAAAGGGGCGAAGAAGTGAGAGGGAGAAAGGAAAAGACAAAGAAGGACGGTAACACCCCGACCAGGTCGGGGCAGGCGCCAGTCACAGAGGGAAGAACACAGAGGTCACAGAGAAAACCGGCAGACAAATTCCTCACTCCGCGGACTCCGTTCGGAATGACGGAGCGGGAGAAGCGCAGAAGACGAGTCAAAGGGCGTCGCGGCTGGAGTGGAGGGTGGGGGATTGGTCCAGGGAGTCGGAGACGTCGGGGCCGGTGATGAGGCGGGCGCCGCGGCTGAAGGTGAGGTACTCGAAACCCCATTGGATGAAAACCAGGACGCGGCTCTGGAACTCCACGATGTACATCAGGTGGATGAAGAGCCAGACAAGCCAGGCAGGAAAACCGGAAATGTGAATGCCGAGAATGTTGGCGACGGCAGCGGCGCGTCCGATGACAGCCATATCTCCTTTGTTGAGGTAATGAAAGCGCGGCGGAGGAGTTTTGCCGGCTAAGCGCGCGGCGATAACTTTGGCGGCGAAACGGCCACCCTGGATGGCGACTTGAGCGACGCCGGGAAGGGGCTGGCCATTTTCATTTTGGGCGAGGGCGAGATCGCCGACGATGAAGATTTCAGGATGGCCGGGAACGGTGAGGTCGGGTTGGACTTTGATGCGGCCGGCGCGATCGGTTTCGGCGTGGAAGCGTTCGGCAACTTTTTTGCCGAAGGGAGTGGAAGTGACTCCGCCGGCCCAGAGCACGGTGCGTGCGGCGAGAGAGTGGTGGTGATCGCCGTGTTTGTAAGTGACACCGGCGGGGGTGATGTCCGTGACGAAGACGCCTTTCATGACTTCCACGCCGAGGCGAGTGACAAGGGCTTCGGCTTTGGCGGAAAGATCTTCGGGGTAGGTGTTGAGCACGCGGTTGCCGCCTTCCATGAGGAGGATGCGGGCTTCTTCGGGATGGATGTGGCGGAAATCGTGGCGCAGAGTTTCGCGGGCGATTTCGGCGAGGGCGCCGGCGAGTTCCAGGCCGGTGGCGCCGGCTCCGACGATGATGAAAGTGAGCCAGGCGCGGGCTTCGGCGGGATCGGCGGAGCGTTCGGCGCGCTCGAAGGCGTAGAGGAGTTTGTGGCGAATGGCGGTGGCTTCTTCAAGGGTTTTGAGGCTGGGAGCGGCTTCACGCCAAGCGTCTTTGCCGTAGTAGGAGGTTTGCGAGCCAGTGGCGATGATGAGGGTGTCGTAGGGAAATTCGGCGGCGTCGCGGAGAAGGACGAGTTTTCTGGCGGGGTCGAGATCCACAGCTTCGCCCAGGAGGACTTGGGTATTTTTCTGGCGGCTGAGGACGGAACGCAAGGGCGCGGCGATTTCGCCGGGAGAGAGAGAGCCGGTGGCGACTTGATAGAGGAGCGGCTGGAAGAGATGGAAGTTGCGCTTATCAATGAGAGTGATTTGGGCGTCGGCGCGTTTGAGGGTGCGGGCGGCGACGAGGCCGCCGAAACCGCCGCCGAGGATGACGATTTGAGGCTTAGCGGGCATGGCGAATGTGGTCCTATATTAGAGGAAAATCGCTGGGGAAAAGGTGCAGAAGAATTTTGCGGAGAGGAAGGAAAGAGAGAGAAAGAAAAAGATAACGCAGAGACGCAGAGGAAACGCAGAGAAGAGAAAAACAAGAATTAGGAGAAGAGGGATCGAGGCGTCCGATCGTAAGAGCCCACCCTTCGCAAAAAGCGCGAAGGATGGGGCACCCTCAAACACCGAGGTGGTCAGCGCAAGCCAGGAAAAAACCAAGAAAGCATCAAGAGAAGGACGAAGCGAGTTGCTGTGGAAAGGGGCGGAGTTGGTAGTATGGATGGGGCGGAGAAGAAAGTGGATTGGGGGGAAGGGGGAGAGATGGCTGGGGGGATGGCGGAGCAAGAAGAGTTGGAGAGGAAGACGCTGCGGCTGTTGTGTTCGGTGCTGCTGAAGCCCGTGACGCGGGTGGAGTTGGCGGGGTTGCTGGATGCGGAGCTGTTTACGGAAGCGCTGAACCGGACCGTGTTTGAGGAGATTGCGGCGATCGGAGCGGTGCCTTCGGCGAAGCTGCGGGAATTGCTGCCGGCGCGAATCACGAATCGCGGATTTCCGGATTTTGATTTGAAGGAATTTCTGGCGCCGGAACTGGCGTCGGAGGCGGAGATTGAGAAGTTGTTTGAAAGCGTGCTGAGGATGATCGAAATGCGGCACGGCGAGACCGAATCCGCGGTGGAGAATTGATGGCGAGCTGGAACGCGCGGCGGGTTTCCTGCCTGATCGAAGGGTTGGGATTCGTCGCGTATGTGGGCTGGTATATCTGGCGGGGGCAAGCGCTGTTGCCTGCGACGTGGTGGGTGTTTCTGGTGTGGCTGGTGGCTAGCTTTTTGTTACGGCGGGACACGCCGAAGACGATGGGATGGCGCGCGGACAATCTTTGGGCGGCGACGCGGGGAGCAGTGGTGTTTTTTGCGCCGGCGAGCGCGGCGGTTTGCGGCGCAGGATTGTTTTGGGGGATGCTGCAGCGAATGCCGACGCACTTGAGCGAGCCACGGAAGTTCGTGGGATATTTTGCATTTTGCGTGCTGCAACAGGTGGGGCTGAATTCGTTTTTGACAAATCGTTTGCTGGCGGCGTTGGAGAAGCCGGTACCGGCGGCGCTGCTGGCGGGAGCATTGTTCGCGGCACTGCATTGGCCGAATCCGGTGCTGGTACCGCTGACGTTTGTAGGAGGAACGTCAATGTCATGGCTGTTTGCGCGCGAACGGAATATTTTGCCGCTGGCGCTGGGGCAGGCGATTCTGGGCGCGCTGGTGTGGTGGGCGTTTCCGATGGCGTGGCACCATTCGATGCGCGTGGGGCCGGGGTATTGGGGGATTGGGAGGTAGGGAGAACACGGGTAGAAAAGTGTATGGGTGCAAGAGTTAAAGAGTGCAAGAATTTGGAGTCTAGAACCCGGGCTGCTCTGGTCAGTTGGGATGGTGCCACGATCCCTCCACTGCGCGGCCCGACGCGCTAAATGACAGCGCGGAAGAGAAAGATCGGGCCGCTCCGGTCCCTCCTGCGACGGGCAGGCGGGATGACAAAACAGGAAAGAAAACCCAAGACCCAGGCACACACTCCGTGCCTGGGGCACCCGGCGAATCGAGTTGTAAGTGATAAGTTTTCAGTTTAAGGAGAAGAGAAACCCTAGAGCACAGTCCCTCCGAAGCTCAGGGCAAGCAGGAGTGAGTGTGCCACAAAGGCAAGAGAAACCCGAACACATTGAGAAAACCTTACGGATGAGGTCCGAGGTACGGTCGGGGAAAAACCTCAGGCCTGAAGGCCTGAGCTACTGGGCGAGTTACAGGGCGAGTTACAGTGCGGGTTACAGGGACCAGACGCCGGGGATGAGGGTGTGGCAATGGGGGCAATGCCCTGCCTTGAGGTGATTGGTGATGACATCGTGCCAGGAGCGACGGATCAAGAGGGCATTGCAGTGGGGGCAATAGGTGTTGGCGGCTTCGGAGAAAATGTTGCCTTCGTAGACGAAGTGGAGGCCGACTTCGCGAGCAATTTCGCGGGCGCGGTGGAGAGTGCGCGGCGGAGTGGGGGGCTTGTCGCGTAGCTTGAAATCGGGATGGAAGGCGGTGAAGTGCAGCGGGACGTCGGGGCCGAGATGCGCGAGAATCCATTCGGCGAGCTTGCGGGTTTCTGCGGGATCATCGTTGAGCGTGGGGATGATGAGATTGGTGAGCTCGAACCAGACATGGGTTTCGTTCTTGAGCCAGGTGAGGACGTCGAGGACGGGTTGGAGATGAGTGAGCGTGATTTTGCCGTAGAAGTTTTCGGTGAAGGCTTTGAGGTCTACGTTGGCGGCGTCAATGTGATCGTAGATGTCGTGGAAGGCTTCGCGGGTGATGTAGCCGTTGGTGACCATGACGGTTTTCAGGCCGTGGGGCTTGGCGGCTTTGCAGATGTCAATGACGTATTCGCCCCAGATGGTGGGTTCGTTGTAGGTGAAGGCGATGGAATCACAGCCGTGCTGGAGGGCGAGAAGAGGAACTTGTTCGGGCGGGAGCTGCTTGGAGTTGACTTGATCCTGATGGGATTTAGAGATGTCCCAATTCTGACAGAAGAAGCAGCCCATGTTGCATCCGGCGGTGCCGATGCTGAAGACTTTTGTGCCGGGAAGGAAATGGCTGAGGGGCTTTTTTTCGATGGGATCAACCTGGAGAGCGGCAGGAGAGGCGTAGCCAAGGCTGAAGAGTTTGCCGTTTTGATTGACGCGGATGAAACAGAAGCCGGATTGACCGGGGCCGATGTGGCAGTGGCGAGGACAGAGGTAGCAGTGAATACGGCCATCGGGATCGGGAGCCCACCAGAGAGCTTCGTGGAGGGAAGGGGATTTTTCGAGGATGTGGAGGTCGGACATTGGATGCGGTTCCTCAGATTAGTATACGCCTGGGGAGGAAGAGAAGAGCTTGACGCAGAGGGAACAAAGGGGCCGCAAAGGTAATGGAGAAGGGGTTGAAGAGTTGAAAGTTGAAGAGTTTAAGAGTTCAAGAGTTCAAGAGTGTAAGAGTTTAAGAGTTTAAAACCCAGAGCGCCAAGGTCAGCTGAGAGTGTGCCACGATCCCTCCACTCCGTGTCGCAAAAGGCGCGACACTTCGGTCGGGATGACAAACTGGTTGAGGCTGGGAATGAAGCTGCGAGGGAGCAGAGACTAGGCGCGGCGGCGCATGAGGCGGCGGCGTTGGGCGGCCCAATCCACGAAACTGGCAAATTTGTCGCGATATTTCCAGGAGAGGTGAAGGAATTTTTTGGCGTTGAGGTGAGCGGCTTCCTGACCCAGGAAGGTTTCGAAGCGCCATTGGAGATAGGGACTTTTCCAGGGCCGGAGGCGATAGCCCCGAGCGGCAATCCAGTAGTAGCGGAGCGTCTTCCACATGGATGAATTCTACACGGCGCGGCGGCGAGGCCACGTCAAAAGTTGGTAAAGCTTATCACAACGATGCGTTACATGGCGAGTTCGGAGAAGTGAAAGCGCTGGCCTCCACGAGGGGGTCTGGGATCAACGCCAGACCCAAGAAAAAGCCTCAGGCCTGAAGGCCTGAGCTACAGGGGCAAACCCTTCGAGGCAAGACGCAGAGATTGTGCGGACATGGGGTGCAGCAGTGCTGCGCCCCTACAACCCCGTGAAAGAGGGTAAACAAGGCGCCGCACTCCAAATTAGCTTAGGGGGACGGAGAGATGTTCGTGGACGAGGAGCCAGGCGGCACCGCGCTTTTCCCAGATGCCGGTGTAGCGAACGGGAGTGTCGATGGTTTTGCCGTCCTTCATTTTGGCGGTGAGATGCATGGGGACGGTGGTCCAGGCGATGTTGCCGTGGCGAGTAACCTTGAGTTCCTGGCCAGCGGTCAGAGAGAGGGATTCGATGTTATCGAGGAATTCCTTGCGGACCCCAGCGTCGTATTCTTTCCAGCCGTTGTAGGAGAAGGGCGCAACATCGTAGAAGACCAGGCCGTCGTCCTTGGCGTAGAATTTGGCGGCGTTGGCGGAATTGCCGGAACTCCAAGCGGCACAATAGTTGTCGATGAGTTTACGGAAGGTGGCGGTATCGGTGGCTTTTTGCTGGGCGCGGGCGCCGGCGAAGGTAAGCAAGCCGCCAAAAAAGGCGATTAAAACATAGAGGATCCAGTGATGGCGCGGTCCTTTCACACGCGGTCGAGAGGGCGGTTGCACCGACATTGACGAATCTCCTGAAGAGGCCCGCCGGGCCACACCCACCCGGGCAGGAGTTTTGTGTGTCCCTACGTTAGACAGAAAGAGGGGAGAATTCAAGAAAAGTTTTGGGAGGCGGAGGGACGGGTGGGGGAAGGCTCCCCAAAAAGCGAAGAGACGCTGAGGGTGCTGAGGTGCGGAGAGAAGAGAAGAGCAGCGGAGGTGTCCGATCGTAAGAGCCCACCCTTCGCTGGAAGACGCGAAGGATGGGCACCCTTCGAGACTCAGGGTAAACCCTCAAGTACGTGGAATTGGGCGCGCCACACGAGAGGAACCCCAGAGCACAGTCAGGAGTGACTGTGGCACAGGAGAGCCTAAGACCCAGGCACACACTCCGTGCCTGGGGCACCCGACGCGACACTCCAGTCCCCTCGATGCTCCCTTCGAGGCTCAGAGGAAGCGGGGGCAAGCAGGATGACAAAGTGGGGATCGATGGGGAAAGTCCTCACCCCTGAAGGGGTGAGCTACAGGGAAGGGGTGAGCTACAGGCGAGGTGACTTTTTTGTGGGAGCGTGGTTGGAGAGTAGGGAGAGGAAATGACGGTGGACGGTGGGGTCGTCGGTGAGTTCGGGGTGGAAGGTGGCGGCGAGGAGATGGTCTTTTTGGACGAGAGTGGGGGAGCCATTGAGTTTGGCGAGGACGCTGATATCGCGAGAGACGCTTTCGATGATGGGACCGCGGATGAAAACCATCTCGAGAGGATCTTTTTTGAGAGTGGTGGGGCCGAAGAAAACGTCACTGGCGAGTTGGCGGCCGTAAGCGTTGCGGAGGATGGTCATATCGAGTAGGGCGAGCGAGGGTTGAGGGGGATTTTTGACGTGGGCGGCGAGGAGAATGGCTCCGGCACAGGTGCCGAGAATGGGACGGCCTTTGGCGGCGAATTGGCGAATGGCGTCGAAGAGGCCTTCTTCCTGGAGGAATTGAAGCTGCGTGGTGCTCTCGCCGCCGGGGAGGATGAGGGCGTCGGAATGGCGGAGATCGGCGAGGGTGCGGACCTCGAGGGATTGCACGCCCAGTGCTTGGAGGGTGGCGGCGTGTGCGGCGAAGTCGCCTTGGATGGAGAGGATGCCGATTTTCATAGAGAGTGATCAGTTATCAGATATCAGTTATCAGTTTCGGAAGAGCCCACCCTTTGCAGAAGGCGCAAAGGGTAGGCCACGCAAAAATCCAAGAGCACAGACAGGAGTGTCTGTGCCACCAAACCTTTTACCAGCCGCGGGTGGAGAGGAGGTCTTTTTCATCGAGTTGGCGGACGTCGAGGCCAGGCATGGCTTCGCCTAATTCTTCGCTGGCTTCGAGGACGGCCTTGGCGTCCTCGAAGTGCGTGTTGGCCTTGACGATGGCTTTGGCGCGGGCCTCGGGATCGCTGCTTTTGAAAATACCGGAGCCGACGAAAATGGCTTCGGCGCCGAGTTTGCGAACGAGCGCGGCATCGGCGGGCGTGGCGATGCCACCGGCGGAAAAGTTTGGCACAGGGAGCTTGCCGGATTTGGCGATTTCGCGAATGAGATCGAGAGGCGCGCCGAGTTCCTTGGCTTCGTGCATGAGCTCATCCTCGCGGAGAGTGGTAAGGCGCTTCATCTCGCTGACGATGGCGCGCATGTGGCGGACGGCTTCGACCACGTTGCCGAAGCCGGCTTCGCCCTTGGTGCGGATCATGGCGGCGCCTTCGGCGATGCGGCGGACGGCTTCACCGAGATTGCGCGCGCCACAGACGAATGGGACGCGATAGTCGTGCTTCCAGATGTGATTTTCCTCGTCGGCGGGAGTGAGGACTTCGCTTTCGTCGATGAAATCCACTTCGAGGGCCTGGAGAACTTCGGCCTCGGCGAAGTGGCCGATGCGGACCTTGGCCATGACGGGAATCGTGACGGTGTTCATGATTTCGCGGATGACCTTGATGGCGGCCATGCGGGCGACGCCGCCTTCCTTGCGGATGTCCGCAGGAACGCGCTCGAGGGCCATGACGGCGCAGGCGCCGGCTTTTTCGGCGATGCGGGCCTGTTCGGCGTTGGTGACGTCCATGATGACGCCGCCTTTGAGCATTTCGGCGAGGCCGACCTTGACGCGCCATTCGTTGGAGGCTTTGGCGCCGTTGGTGGAGGCGCTGCCGTTGGGTTTTTTGGTTGCCATGAGTGCTTCTCCTCTCAGAAATCGGAAATCAAGCTGCAAATTCCTTTGCTGGCCGGGCTAAGACCGGGCACCTATATAAGCACGCACAAGAGCGAGCAAAACCAAGAAAAAGCAGATTCATCGCACAAAAAACGTGCGATGGAAAACCGTACCTCACCCGCAAAAAACGCGGGTTCGGAATGACAAATACGTTTACAGCTTGCCGAGATGGGGCGCAGCATGCTGCGCCCCTACAAAAACAATTCAAACCCAAGACCCACCCTCAAACTACGTAGGTGGGGCACCCAAAAGCGATCGAAATAGCCCACCCTTTGCAAATACCGCAAAGGGTGGGGCACCCAAACCCAAGAGCAAAAGCAAAACCAATAAAAGCAAACCCAAGAAAAAGCCTCAGGCCTGAAGGCCTGAGCTACAGTGACCTTTCGATCACGACGAAACGGCCTTTGCCACGCGCCAGGAGATTGCCCTGGGCATCGCGAATTTCGGCGACACGAAAACGGTTGCGCTCGCGGGCGGACTCCTGCCAGCCTTCGGCGAAAATTTCCTGGTCCACGGGGACGGGCTTGCGGTACTCGATGGACATTTCTGCGGTGACAGCGCGCTCGCCGTTGATTTTCGAGAGTTTGCCCATGGCTTCATCGAGGACGACGGCGATGATGCCGCCGTGCGCGAAGCCGGCGCCGCCGGCAAAGTTGGGGCCGAGAATGAAGCGGCCGCGGGTGCGGTGAGCATCGAGATCGAGTTCGAAGGGCAGTTTCATGCCGGCGGGATTGGCGGCGCCACAACCGAAACAGCGGTTGGCGGGTTGCGGATCGAGTTTGAGGATGTGGGGCATTTTCCCTTTCACATTTGGCCGATTTGATGATCGGTCGATATAAAAGAAACCCAAGACCCAGGCACAAAATCCGTGCCTGGGGCACCCAAAAGCAAGTAAGAACAAACCCAAGAGCCGGTCTAAAGACCGGCCACTACAAGAGCAAAAGCGCACCCAAAACCGGTCATACCAAGGCCACGTGGGCGCGTTCAGCGCGCCGCGTGCCGCGCTGGCGCTTGCGCATTTCGATGCGCAGAAGTTCGGCAAGGATGGCGATACCGCGGGCAATCTGCTTTTCGTTGAGGCTGGCGAAGCCGAGGCGCAGGGTGTTGGGAAAAGGAGATTGCACGTAGAAATAGCGGCCGGGAGCAAACAGGACGCCACGCTCCCGGGCGTGGATCATCAGTTCGCTGGCATCGAAGCCGGGGGGCAATTCGAGCCAGAGGCACATGCCGCCTTCGGGGCGCGTCCAGCGCGTGCCCTCAGGCATGAGTTTGCGCAGAGATTCATCAAGAGCGCGGAGACGCCCGGCGTACACCTTGCGCATGCGGGCTAGATGCTTATGGAAAAGGCCGCGGCGAAGAAATTCGGCGAGCGTAGCTTGCGCGAGTTGGTCGGTGTGGAGATCGGTCATCTGCTTGACGAGGCGGAGACGTGCGATGGCGGCGGGAGGCGCGACAATCCAACCGACGCGGAGGCCAGGGAAAGCCACCTTGGAGAAGCTGTCAATGTGAATGACGAGATTCGCGTGATCGAGTTGCTTGAGCGAAGGGACGCGGACATCGCGGGCGTGGAGGCGCGCGTAGATGTGGTCTTCGACAACGGGAACCTGATGGCGCGCAGCCAGTTCAAGAACGCGCCGGCGTGAATCGAGGGGCATGGAGGTGCCAGTGGGATTGTGAAAATCGGGAGTGAGGACGATGAGCTTGACGCGATTGGCGGCGAGTGTGGCTTCGAGGGCTTCGAGATCGATGCCGAGCGGCTTGCCGGGTTCGGTATAGGTGCGGACAGGAACGCCGAGACAGCGCGCGCGAACACCATGGAAAACGGCGGAAGCGCCGGGATAGGTGGGGTTTTCCATGATGACGGTATCGCCGGGGCGCACGAAGGCTTTGGCGATGAGATCGAGAGCTTGCTGGCAGCCCGCGGTGACGAGGAGGGTTTCGTCCTTGGCGGGGATGCCATCGTGGTGGAGAAGTTCGAGCAAGGCTTCTTTGAGGGGCGCATAACCATCGGAGGCGCCGAGATTGAGGATTTCGGGGCCTTCGCGGCGGAGGGCGGCGTGGGAGCAGGTTTGCAATTCTTCAATGGGGAAAAATTCGGGAGCGGGGCGCGCCATGACGAAAGAAAGCGCGTCCTCGGGAGCAGTGGCGGTAAGGCGGGTGAGAATTTCTTCGCTGCGTTCATCGGCGAAGAGGAGTTCCCAGCGGAGGCCATCGCCATTGTGTAGGGCGGACGGCGGGGGCGGGGAGATTTTCAGGCCGTTGCCATTGGCACGGATGAAAGTGCCGCGACCAACGTGGCCTTGGATGAGGCCTTCGGATTCGAGTTCGGCATAGGCGTTGGCGACGGTGGTGCGATGGACGCCGAGGGTAAGAGCGAGTTCACGACTGGCGGGGATGCGGTCACCGGCACGAAGATCGCCGGCGTGGACCAGGGAACGGAGCTGGTCGCGAAGCTGGATGTAAAGGGGAATATGGCTCTCGGGCTGAAGGTGTAATGGCAGCATTGTCTCTCACCCTAGGGAATATTCTAACAGAGATTGGACTGGTGGAAGAGCCAAATTGTCTTTTTTGGGGAGAGAGGGATGAAGAGGAGAAAAGATAACGCAGAGGCGCAGAGAGCGCAGAGGTTCGCAGAGGAAGAGAAACCCAGGAGAAACCCAAGACCCAGGCACACACTCCGTGCCTGGGGCACCCGCAAATCACTAGCTAGAGGGGGTGATGGGAGAGGCGGCCGTTTTTTTCGTAGGGGGAGAGATCGCGCAGGCAGAGGGCGGCGGGGTCGGCGGGATTGCACTGATCGATTTGCTTGAGGGGGAGATCTTCGGGCTGGACTTCGTATTCGCCGGATTCCATGGATTCGCTGTCGTCGGGATCGAAGACCGCGACAGGGCTGTCATCATGGACGCGGAGGCGGAATTGTTTGGTGGAGGGTTCGTAGTTGGAGAAAGCGAAGCAGTGGCCGATGCAGGCGCGGTCAATGGAATGGTAGATGAACGGGGCGCGCCAATCAGCAGGGGCAGCGACAGTTTTCAGCACGCGCGTGCCAAAGGGCAGATTGCGGGTCAGTTTCTCGGCGTTGGCTTCGAGGCGGGCTACAAGAGAGGTGTCCTGATAGAGAAAGACGAAAAAGAGGAGGGCGCAAGCAGAGAGCGCAGCGAGATGCCATCTTTGCGGAGTGAGCGAGCCGAGGAGGCAGAGCGCGTAGATGGCGGTGATGAGTGTTAGGCGGGAGACGAGGAGGCCGATCCAGCCGGTGCCTTGATTGAGACGGAGATTTTCCGGGAGGAGTGAGGTGACGCAGAAGGCGATGACACAGAATTCGAGAAGGAGAAGACGGTCCTTCCACCAGGAGACGGCGCGGGAGGCGCGGCGGAGATCCAATCCGGCCATTAAGAGGCCAAAGGCAAAGACAATGGCGGAAATGTAGCGGTAGCGTTCACCGAAGATGACGAACTGGTCGGCGCCGTTGAAGAAGTAGAAAGGATGATCGGGCCATGAGAATTCATAGGCGGAATGATGAGAAATGAACCAGCGAACGGCGAGGATGAGGAGGAGACCGAGGACGGGAAAAGCAATGCGCCAGCGCGGGAGGTGCCGCCAGAGAAGCCAGTAGGCCGCGGCGCCGAGAAACCACAACGCGCCGAGAGGATGCGCGAGGAGCATGAGAGGGATTATTGGGAGGGAGACGAGTTGGAGTTTGGGGTGGCCGCTCCAGAGGAGGGAGAGGCCAAGGCAGGCCAAGGCGATGGACAAGTAGTAGTTCATGAAGCCCATGTGGAAGACGTAACCGTAAGTGAGCATGGCGATGAATGGCGTGAGGAGCCAGGGAGAGCGGCGCGTGGCGACGGCCATGAGGGCGAAGATGCTCCAGAAGAAGAGGAGAACGCAGAAGGCGACGGAGATTTTTTCTGCGGCGGGGATGCCGAAGAGATTGGAGAGAGAAAGGAGAAGGAGATCGAAGAGGACGTTATTCCATTGCCAGACGGCGTAAACGCCGGGGGCAGTTCCCTTCTGGACGAGTTGGGCGAGCCAGGCGTTATAAACGTGGCTGCCGAGGTCACCGGCTTCAATGTGGTGGTGCCAGAAGACGGGAATGAGAAGGAGGGCGGAGAGAAGGATGGGGCGGAGCTTCATCGCGTTGGGGAGAGTATAGCGCGGGAGGGAAAGGAGAAGGAGTGGAAGAGTGAAAGAGTGGACAAACATTAGGGCGAGGGACGGCCGGGGTGGTGCCGCGATCCCTCCACTACGTGCCGCAAAAGGCGCGGCACTTCGGTCGGGATGACATGCCTAAACTGGGACAGACACAGCGAGAGGAGGGATAACTCGCAGGGCGCGGAGGTTCGCGGAGAGGAGAAGAGCAGCGGAGGTGTCCGATCGTAAGAGCCCACCCTTCGCTGAAAAACGCGAAGGGTGGGGCACCCTCAAGTACATGCGATTGGCGGCCTCACACAGGAGAACCCTAGAGCGGCCCGCCTCAGAAGGACGGGCCCTACAAAGAAAGGCCAAGAGCACAGTCAAGAGTGACTTTGCCACAGGAGGCAAGTAGGCAGATTGATTTAGCGGCCGGAATGGGCATCGCCGAGGCGCTTGAGGCGGTCGCGGAGACGGCGCTGGAGCGGGCTTGGCGTGTTGGGGTTAAAGGCGACGAGATACCAAAGCGGCTGAGTTTTGTCCTTGCTGAGATAGGTGAGTGTGTTGGCGTCGGCATTGGGATGACGGGCGACATTTTCGCGAATGGCACCGTAGGGATGACGCGAGAGGCGGCTTAGCGTCTTGGCGTTGGCGCGCGGATGTTCGCTGATGAGGCGGAGGAGGTAGAAGTCCTCCTCGGGCGCCTGCTTGGCGAGCTTTTCGAGCATTTCGGGTTTGGCCTCGGCGCTGAGGACGAGGCCAATCTTCTCATCCCAAGCAGTGTTGATGTGGTTCAGCTCGCGGGTGCGTTCGTGGATGAGTTCCTCGAGAATGCGGCGCTCCTGCTGCATGCGGGCGATGGGAAGATGCGTGCCTTCGAGGGAATCCAGGACGCGAAGAAGATGCTGGCGTTCGCCAAAGACGATCTGCGAGGTGCGTCCAATGCGGCCATTTTCCTTTTCTTTGTACTGCACAAGATCCGAACGTCGCATGATTTGATGCTCCCAATTGGCCTTTGGCGGCTCGCCAAAAGGCACATAATCCCAAACAGACTGATGTGGCTGGCTCATGTTCCGGCTGCTGCGCTTTTGGGCGGCTTGTACCGTTCCAACTCCATCGGCCAAGAAACGTTTGCTCCTATGCGCCGTAGTTTGCCCGGCCACAGCTCGAAATACCCGAAACAAGTTGGAACGGCGCTTGTTGGATTATGTTCTGGCGTGCGGGTAGGGTAAAGTTTGGCGGCGCAGGGCTGTGCCCGAAGTGGTACGTCCAGGTAATGGGCTGAGGGGAGGAAAGCGGCGATGAATGCGTTCGAGGAACACCAGGAAGAGCTGGAGAAGTACGAGCAGATGTTTGGGAAGGAACGCGGGAGGCTGGCGGTGTCACTGGACCGGATCACGAATGCGCTGGTGCTGGTGGGACAACACGGGGTGTACTGCACGAGCCAGAGGAATCCGATGGTGCCAGCGATGGACTTGCGGATGATCGTGCAGGAATTGACGCATGCGAAGGAGTTGGTGCAGGCGGTGATGGAGGAGATGGGGAAGAAGAAAAGTTAACAGTTATCAGTAATCAGTTATCAGTTCATAGTAAGACCCGGAAGGCTTTGCTAAGCGGGAAAGAGAGAAAAGATAACGCAGAGGCGCAGAGGACGCTGAGGTTCGCAAGGAAAGCAATCAATAGGGACGGCCACACAGAGGTCACCAAGAGCACAGAGAAAGAGAGAAGCAGATCCCTCGACTGCGCGGCCCGACGCGCCACAAATCGGCGCGAAAGAGAAAGTCGGGCCGCTTCGCTCGGGATGACAATTTTTTCGGCGCACGGGGGAGGAGGAACCCAAGACTCAGGCACACAATCCGTGCCTGGGGCACGCGGCATTAGAGTTCTAAGTTCTCAGTTATAAGTCTTAACTGTTAGGAGAAGAGAACCGAGGGGTTGAATGTCAAAACTTGAAGGTTAAAGAGTTCAAGAGTTTGAGAGTGGAAGAGTCTTAGAGTTTAAGGCGGGTCAGGGTTGGAGGAATGGGTTGGAGTGGCGCTCGTGGCCGATGGAGGTGGTGGGGCCGTGGCCGGGGTGTACGACGGTGTCGTCGGGGAGTTGCATGAGTTTGGACTTCAGGGAATCCATGATTTGATCGAGAGAGCCGCCCCAGAGATCGGTGCGGCCAATGCCGCCGGCGAAGAGGGTGTCTCCCGCGAAGAGTTGCGGCTGGGTGAGCTTGACTTCACCGGAATCCTTGGGGAGATACAAGCAAACGCTGCCGGGAGTGTGGCCGGGAGTGTGAATGACGTTGGCCTGGAAGCCGCCCCAACTGAGAGCGTCGCCTTCCTTGAGAAGTTGGTCGACATCCACGAGTTCGGGGGTTTCCATGCCGAGGAAAGCGGCTTGGACGTCCATGCCGTGATAGAGGGGGAGATCGTCGTTGTGCATCATGACGGGCGCGCCGGTGTACTGATGGAGTTTGGCAAGGCCACCGATGTGATCAATGTGGGCGTGGGTGCTGACGATGACCTTGACGATAAGCTTGTAGCGGCCCAGAAGGCCGAGGATGCGCTCGACTTCATCGCCGGGATCGATGACGATGGCTTCGCGGGTTTTGGGATCACCGATAATCAAACAATTGCACTGAAGCATGCCGACGGGCAGCTTGATGTAGATCATCTCCGGGTTGGCGGCGTCGGGAAGACGCAAAGCATCGAGGGTGGCGTTCATTCGTGCAAGTATAGCATTGGGGATTTGGGACGTGAACTCGGCTTGGGAGATGAGAGACAACAGCAATAAGGAGGCGTGAAGAAAGGTTATCAGTCATCAGTTTTGAGTTTTAAGTACGGAAAGAAAAAGACAACACCACGTCGGGGTAAGCGCCAGCGCGGAGAACGCAGCGGCTCGGAGAGAAGAGAAGAAAAGAAAAGAGGGACGGTAACACCCCGACCGGGTCGGGGCAGGCGCCGATCACAGAGGGAAGAACACAGAGGGCACAGAGAAAAGCGGAGAGCAAAAGACAGAAGAGAGAGGAGCGTTGGACGGGTTTGGTAGACTGGCGGGAGAGGAGAAACATTGGAAGAGCAAAGCGAAGAACTGAGGACGGCGCTGGAGGCGATGCATCTGGCGAATAGAGCGACGCTGGGGACGTGGTTCGGGTGTGCGCTGCCGGACCGGTTTGGAGATTGGCGGGTGGAGTACGGGTATTTGCGAGAGAGCGTGGGGGTGGTGGACAAGAATTACCGGGCATACTTGAGCTTTACAGGGCCGGACCGGGTGCGGTATCTGAATGCGATTTTGACGAACAATATCAAGGAACTGGCGGAGAATCACGGGACGGTTTCGCTGTTTCTGAATCCGCAGGGGCATATACAGGCGGAGATTGAGACGTACGCGCTGGGCGAAGAGTTGTTTTGTGTTTCGTATGCGATGATCCGCGAGCGGCTGATCGAGGGATTGGAAAAGTACATCATCATGGATGATGTGACGCTGTCGGACCAGACGGAGGAGTATGCGACGCTGGCGGTGGAGGGGCCGAAGGCGGCGGAAGTGGCAGCGGAGTTGACAGGAGTGGATTTGGGGGGGATGGCGGAACTGGAGTCGCGGGAAGTTTCGGTGGGGGCAGTTCCCTGCCGGATGGTCAGGAGGTCTCCCGGCGGCGTGAGCGGGGCGGAGTTTCTGGCGAAGCGCGGGGAGATGGAAGCGCTGTGGAAGGTGGTTGCCGAGGCGGCGCGGAGGCACGGCGGGGGTCCGGCAGGATATACGGCGTTGAACGTGGTGCGGCTGGAGCAGAGGATTCCGTGGTTTGGAAGCGATTTTGGAGAGAAGCAGATACCGCATGAGGCGGGTTTGCAGGATTCGCACATCAGCTACACGAAGGGCTGCTACACGGGACAAGAGATTGTGGAGCGGGTGAGGTCGCGTGGACAGGTGAACCGTGTGCGGGTGTCGTTGCAGTTTGATGCGGCGGAGAACGTGGCGGCGAATACGGTTTTGATGGCGGAGGGAAAAGAGGTGGGATTTTTGACGCGGACGGGGTTTTCGCCGGGGATGAGCGCGTGGATTGGGATGGGGTATGTGCGGAGGGAGAAGGCGGGGGTGGGGACGAAGATGGAGTTAGCGGGAGGGACAGCGACGGTGATTTGAGAAGGTTATCAGTAATCAGTTATGAGTGATCAGGGATCAGGAAGAAAGAAACAGACAACGCAGAGGCGCAGAGTACGCTGAGGTTCGCAGAGAAGAGCAAGAGGGACGGTTAACACAGAGGTCACGGAGATAAGAACACAGAGGGCACAGAGACAAGAGGAAGAAAAGAGAAGAAGAGAGAAGAAGAGAGAAGAAAAGAGAAGAAGAGCGGAGATCTTCGGTCGTAAGAGCCCACCCTTCGCACAAAACGCGAAGGGTGGGGCACCCTTTGAGGCTCAGGGTAAACAAGAGTGACTGTGCCACAGCAAAAGCGGAGATGAGGAGAGTGCTAGGCGGCGAAGAGGTCGCGGAGTTCGCGGTGAAGGAGGGCGCGGTCGCCGGGGTCCATGGCGATGATTTGGAGGCCCATGCCGGCTTTTTCGTGGACGCGGCGAACGATGGCGCGGCCGCGAATCTGTCCCGCGGGGGTATCCAACAAGAGTTGAACGGAGCTGCGCAGTGGCACGGGCCGCCTGGTGCGAATGAAGAGGCCGCCAAGAGCGAGGCTGTCCATGTAGGAAACGTCGCGGGTCATGCCGGATCGCCAGGCAACGACGAAGGTCCTGGGCGGTTTGACGCGGGGATATTTGCGTTGGTCAGGAACGGGCATAAAGAAGGCCAACCGGGTCTGAATAGTCTAGTGGGAGATGAAAACCAAGTCCAGAGAAGAATTAAGATAACCTCATCCAATGTCGCGGCTCAGGGGTAAAAAGACAGCCGCAACATTCTTTGGACAAAGGCCCTCTTGCGGCACAAGAGCGGCGGCAAGCCGCCGCACTCCAAAAGATTCGGTCACGCATATCAACTGGCGTCCCTGCGCAAACCCTGCCAACACCTCTCCCGGAAGAAAAATCAGCTTGAATCGGTAGGGAGTATCTACAAAAGCTAATACAAGAGAAAGCAGATCCCTCCGCTGCGGGCCGCAAAAGCAGCGGCCCTTCGGTCGGGATGACGAATTCGAGATACGTGGGGGAAGGCCTCACCCCTAAAGGGGTGAGCTACAGGGGAGGTGGGTTTCAGGGGAGAGTGAGGTACAAGGGAGGATGAGCTGCAAGGGAGGGCGGTGGGAGAGGCGGCCGGCCGGAAGCTGTTTGCGGGAGAATTCCTAGTCGAATTCGAGGTTGGGCTTGGGCTGGTGCGGGCCGACGCGGCCGGCGGAAATATCGGCCTGGAAATAGTTTTCACCCTTGATGCGACTACCGGCCATGCGGCGAAGCATGGCGAGCTGGCCGATGTGGTTCAAGGCGTCGGCGACAGGGCCCTGGAAGAGTTTTTCGGGGGAGGCGTGGAGAGAGGCGTCGCTGGCAAGATAATCGTCAAACTTTTGGAGGGAGGCGAAGAAGCGCTGAATTTCGTCGTGCCATGGCAAGGGTTTGGAGTCATGCCAGGCAGGCTGGCCCTTAGCCATAGCGAGCGCCCAATCGAAAAGATCGCCGAGATGCGCGAGGATTTGCGCGGGGGTACGAGTGGTTTCGGCGGAGCGGAAATGGGCGAAGGAATCGGGGGCGTCGCGCAGTGTCTTCCCACCGCGATAGGCGGTAGTGGCGAGAGTGTGGCGCAAAAGCTCGCGAGCGCTGGCCGCTGGAGGAGTCATGGGAAGTTAAACTAGCAGCTTGTGCGAAGGAAGAAAAGTTTTTATGTGCGGGGGGCCGGGCGAGAAGGCGCCACCTTAGCACAACCCAAGACCCAGGCACATAATCCGTGCCTGGGGCACCCGGCGAAGCGAGTCTTAAGTGATAAGTTTTCAGTTTTAAGTTTAAGGAGAAGAGAAACCCAAGAGCACAGACCCTTCGAGGCTCAGGGTAAACAGGAGTGACTGTGCCACAAGAGGAACCCGAGAGAAACCCAAGCCCCAGGCACATAAGCCGTGCCTGGGGCACCCGGCCAGGCGAGAAGGCGCCACCTTAGCAGAACCCAAGACCCAGGCACATAAGCCGTGCCTGGGGCACCCTCCGAGGGATTTCGGTATTGGATGGGTTTGGGTGGTAAAGCTAACTTCGTAAAAGCGGCAGCAAGCTGCCGCACTCCAAGAGGGCTAGGAGAGATTGAGGGCGCGCTTGAAGGAGCCCTTTTCGGCGTCGATCTTTTTTTGGAGCTGGAGAATAGCGTAGAGCACGGCTTCGGGGCGCGGAGGGCAGCCAGGAACGTAGACGTCCACGGGAATGACCTGATTGCAGCCCTGCACGATGGCGTAATTGTTGAAGACGCCGCCGGAAGTGGCGCAGGCTCCCATGGAGATGACCCACTTGGGCTCCGGCATTTGATCGTAGAGCTGGCGAATGACCGGAGCCATTTTCTGGGAGAGGCGTCCGGCAACGATCATGAGATCGGCTTGGCGGGGCGAGGGACGAAAGACTTCAGCGCCGAAGCGGGCGATGTCGTAGCGGGAGGCGGCCATGGACATCATCTCGATAGCGCAGCAGGCGAGACCGAAGCCCAGGGGCCAGATGGAGCTTTTGCGGGCCCAATTCACGGCTTTATCGAGCTGAGTGAAGATGATGCCTTCGTCCTGCAGGAGCTTGCCGAAATCGTCGGGTTTGGTGAGAGTGACGCTTTTGCCGAGGGTGGTGGCCATGTGTGCCTCTGCGATGCTTATTTATTTTGACACAGGGTGCAAGGACATACAAACAGGGGACTGAGGCGGGTGAACAACAAGGGGCGCAAGGGAAAGAAAGAGGGATTGTAACACAGAGGTCACAGAGGGAAGAGCACAGAGGGCACAGAGAAAGAGAGAAGCAGATCCCTCGACTGCGCGGCCCGACGCGCCACATATCGGCGCGAAAGAGAAAGTCGGGCCGCTCCGCTCGGGATGACAATTATGGGTGGTCACAGAGGGAAGAACACAGAGAGCACAGAGAAGAGAAACCCGAGAGGAACCCAAGACCCAGGCACGCACTCCGTGCCTGGGGCACCCGGGAAATCGAGTTCTAAGTTTTAAGTTGTAAGTTTAAAGAGAAGAGGAACCCAGGAGCACAGTCAGGAGTGACTGTGCTACAAGGGCGGGGTTAGTCGATGGTGAGGACGACTTTGCCGAAGTGCTTGGATTTTTCGAGGTAGTTGTGGGCAGTGGCACATTCGTGGAGGGGCCAGATTTTGTCCACGACGGGAACGAGGCGGCCCTGAGCAACGAGCTTGAGGACAGTCCGCAGTTCATCCTTAGTGCCCATGTAGGAGCCGAGAATGGAAAGCTGGCGAGTGAACAGGAAACGGATATCGAGTTTGGCGTCGGGGCCGGTGGTGGCACCGCAGGTGACGAGGCGGCCGGCGGTGGCCAGGCTTTTGACGCTTTCGCTCCAAGTGGCTTCGCCGACGTGCTCGAAAACGACGTCCACGCCGCGATTGTTGGTGAGGCGGCGAACTTCCTTGGCGATGGGCATGATGCCGTGATGAATGACCTCGTCAGCGCCGAGTTGCCTGGCTTTGGCAATTTTTTCGTCGTTACCGGCGGTGGCGATGACACGGCAGCCGAAGAATTTGGCGATCTGGATGGCGGCGCTGCCTACACCACTGCCGGCCGCGAGGATGAGGACGTCTTCACCAGGCTGGAGTTGCGCGCGATTGACGAGCATGTGCCAGGCGGTTTGGAAGACCAGAGGAACGGCGGCGGCGTGGGCCCAATCGAGATTTTCGGGATAAGGCATGCAATTGACTTCAGGACAGCGCACAAATTCGGCGCAGCCCCCATCAACCATACTGCCGAGATTGGTGAAGTCGCGGCAGCGGTTGTCGTGACCGCTAAGGCAGGCGGGACATTTGCCGCAGCTGACGCCGGGAGCGAGAACGACTTTCTGGCCGACGTGCACAGTGCTGACCTCGGGGCCGACTTTGGCGACTTCGCCGGCGACGTCGCTGCCGGGAATGTGGGGTAGCGGGACTTGCAGGCCGGGAAGGCCGCGGCGCACCCAGAGGTCGAGATGATTGAGGGCGCAGGCGCGAACGCGGACGAGGACTTCGTGGCGGCGAAGCTGCGGCTCAGGAACGTCGGTGAAGCGGAGAACGGACGGGTCGCCGTGATGATGGAAGACGACGGCTTTCATGAGAGGCCTCCTCGGAGCGAGATGAGATGGCGCCTGACAACGGGCAGATATAACGCATCACGATAGGTTCGCGGGACCTCCCGGGCGGGCAGTGCGAGATTTCGTTTCCACTATCGTGTTGAGGACGAGGGCTGCGAAGAAGAAAAGAAAGAAGAGATAGCCGTGATTCAGGCACCAGCCGATGAAGGGAGCGGTGTGGTAGGTGATCGAGCGGTCGTCCACAGGAGTGGGATGAGCAGGATCGTAGGGCAACTGCGCCCAATAGGACATCGTGCGGAAAGCAATGATCCGGGTCACCAGTAAAACAAGGGACAATCCCAATAGAATGCGGGAGAGAAGGAGCAAGCTAGCTTGATTGGTGAGGGACAAACGAACCTCGGCCACGACTCGGGCGTGTTTCTAGAGGGGAAAGTAGCACCGGGGAGCGAGGAAGTCCATCGTGGGAGGGAGAATTGACAGGGGAGGAGAGGGCTCGTAGGCTGAGTTTGCGGGCAGTGCATTGGCAAGGAAAAGAAAGCGGAGGAGAAAGGATAACGCAGAGGCGCAGAGTTCGCTGAGGTTCGCAGAGAAGCAAGGCGGGACGGTTAACACAGAGTTCACAGAGGGAAGAACACAGAGGTCACAGAGAACAGAAAACACGAAGAGAAAAGAAAGCGCAGACATGGAGACGGTTCGCCGGCGGAATGGAAGGCCTCACCCCTGAAAGGGGTGAGCTACAGGCTGGCGGATTCGCCTGGGGAGCGGAAGGCCTCACCCCTGAAAGGGGTGAGCTACAGGCTGGCCAACCCGAGGGAGGCCTCAAGATTGTGAGCAGGGCAAGGAAGAGGCGAAGCAATGGATTTGTTTGAAGAGATAGTGCGGATGAGGCGGGCGGGGCTGCGCGGGGCGCTGGCTACTATTGTGCATACGAGCGGGTCGATACCGAGCTACGAGAGCTCGCGGATGCTGGTGCGGGAAGACGGGTCGATTGCAGGAACGATTGGCGGGGGGTGTGTGGAAGCGGACGTATGGGCGGCGGCAAAAGAGGTGATGGAGAAGGAGACGCCGCGGAAGCTGGTGTTCCACCTGAACAATGAAGCTAGGTATGACAACGGGCTGATTTGCGGGGGCACGGTAGAGATTTTCGTGGAGCCGATACTGCCGCAGCCGGTGGTGTACTTGTTTGGAGGCGGACACATTTCGACGGCGGTGGCGAAGGCGGCGCAGGCGGCGGGGTTTGGCGTGGGAGTGGTGGATGACCGCGAGGCGTTCGCGAACGCGCAACGGTTTCCGATGGCGCAGGAGATTTACACGAGTTATGACGAGGCGTTCGAGAAGCTGAAGCCGAATGGATCGAGCTACCTGGTGATTGTGACACGCGGACACAAAGAGGATATGCGCGTGCTGGCGTGGGCGGTGCGGACAGAGGCGAGATACGTGGGGATGATCGGAAGTAAGAGGAAGGTACTAAGTGTGTATAAAGCGCTGGAGAACGAGGGATACCGCTGGGAGGAGTTTGAGAGCGTGTACGCGCCGATGGGATTGGAGATTGGGGCGCTGTCTCCGGAAGAGATTGCGGTGAGTATTGTGGCGGAACTGGTGGCGGTGCGGCGGAATGCGGGCGGGGCGGGGCATATGAGATTGAAGGTGGGGGAAGAAGAGTTTTAAGTTATCAGTTATAAGTTCTAAGTTGAAAGAAAAGAGGCGCCAAAGGCGACCGTCGGGGAGAAGAAAAAGGCTTACGCAGAGGTTCGCGGAGAAGAGCGGAGAAAGAACGAAAAAGCAGATCCCTCCACTACGCGGCCCGACGCGCCACAAATCGGCGCGAAAGGAAGGATCGGGCCGCTCCGGTCGGGATGACAGATTGGGCGAGGCCGCAAAAGGCGCGGCACTCCGTTCTCTTCGACGCTCCCTTCGCGGCTCAGGGCAAGCGGGATGGCAACTCTGTGTGGTGCGGCGAATACGGAGACGATGAAGAGGGACGGTAACACAGAGGTCACAGAGGGAAGAACACAGAGGACACAGAGAAAAGAGAGAGGGCGGAAAAGGCTTACGCAGAGTTCACAGAGAACACGGAGATCACAGAGAAGAGGAACCCAGGAGAAACCCGAACGAAACCCAAGACCCAGGCACACACTCCGTGGCTGGGGCACCCGCGGCGAGGTAAGGTTATGGAAAGCCTCACCCCTGAAGGGGTGAGCTACAGGGTGGGTCAGAAGCGGTGGTGGGGAAGGGCTTGTGGGGGCGGGGAAATAGAAGTAGGATGCGGACAGGTCCGCCGCCCGAATGCGGCAGGCAGAGGGAATCCGGCACTCCTAGCCCTGGACGGCTATAGCTGAAGTTGCATGCCCGAGGTTTACCATGATAGCGGCCGTGATCCTTTCCGGCGGGTCGAGCAGCCGCATGGGCTCACCAAAGGCCCTGCTGGCATACCAGGGCCGACCATTCCTGGAACATTTATTGGAAGTGACGCGACATCCGAAGATTGGTGTGCGGCGGGTGGTCCTAGGAGCGCACGCGGAGCCGATCGCGCGTGCCGTGGCGCTGCATCCGGACGAAATCGTAATCAATGAGGAGTGGGAAAAAGGGCAGTTGAGTTCGTTGCACGCGGCGATGCGCAGTTTGCCTGCGGGGACGGACGGGCTGATGGTGTGCCCGATTGACCATCCGCTGATCAGCGCGGCGCTGGTGGATGATCTGGTGCAGGCGTTTTATGAATCGCGGGCCCCGATTGTGGTGCCGGTATTCGAGGGACGGCGCGGGCATCCAGTGTTGTTTTCGGCGGCGTTGTATGAAGAGCTGCTGAAGGCGCCGATGGATGTGGGAGCGCGGGCGGTGGTGTGGGCACATGCGAAGGATGTGTTTGAGGCCGGGACTACCGAGGAAGGGTGTGTATTGAATTTGAATGATCCAGAGACGCTGGCTAGAGCGAGAGGGGAGGAGTGAGGGAGTTTTCAGTTGTAAGTTTTCAGTTTTAAGTGATGAGTTCAAGAGTTGAAGAGTTTAAGAATATAAGAGTTTAGGACCTAGGCCCATCGGCCACGATGAGAACTTGCCGCGAGCCCTCCGCTCCGCAACGGCAAAATCCGCCGTTGCTCCGGTCGGGATGACAAATTAAGCGAGAGGACAAACGCCTTGGCACTGCGGTCGGGAGGACAAAGAATAAGAGAAGGCAAACCTGAGACCCAGGCACATACTCCGTGCCTGGGGCACCCGACAGGCGGGATTACAAGTTTAGCATGGGTTGTGGAAGGCCTCACCCCTGAAGGGGTGAGCTACAGGGTGGGGCAGAGGTGGTGGAGGAGGGCGCGGAGGGCGTCGTGGGCTAAATGAGCGGCGTGAGCAGAGGCGGGAGGCAGACCACCGAGAGCGGTGGAGAGAGAGCCGGCGGTGATTTCGTGGAGTTCGTGGAGTTCCCTTCCCTGAATTTGTTCCGTTAACAATGAGGCGCAGGCGATAGAGGCGGTGCATCCTCGGCAGAGGAAACGCACGGCGGTGATGCGGCCGTTTTCGAGGAGGACGGAGAGTTGGAGAACATCGCCACAGACGGGATTGGTGACTTCGATTTTGGCGGCGGGGTTGGGGAGTAAACCGGCGTTGCGGGGGGATTGGAAGTGGTCGAGGAGGGTCGGAGAGAACATGGGTGAAGTATCGCAGCGTGTGGGGCGGGGTGTCGAGGGAAACGGAGAGAAAAGGGACGGTAACACAGGGGGCACAGAGAAGAGAGGGAAAGAAGAGAAGGAAAGAATAGAGAAGAGAAGAGGGACTGCGGTGCCCGCTCGTAAGAGCCCACCCTTCGCACAAAACGCGAAGGATGGGGCACCCTCAAATACATTGTTGAGTGGCGTAACGGAGGCAAACCTAAGAGAAAGGCCTCACCCCTGAAGGGGTGAGCTACAGGGGAGTGAGCCAGAGGGATCGGAGCGACAACCAAAATAACGGCGACAGGCGTTTTTCAGGTGGTCCGCAGTTAGGAGGTGACGGGATTGGGCTTGTCGGGGTTGATGTGGAGTTCCTTGATGGCGTTTTGGACGGTGGCTTCGCCGACGAGGCCGTCCTGGGCTAATTCGTGGAGCGTGGCGACAACGATGAAGCGGGAATCCACTTCGAAGAAGTCGCGGAGAGATTCGCGGGTTTCGCTGCGACCGAAGCCGTCGGTGCCGAGCGCGGCGAGGCGGCGCGGGGCCCATTTGGAAATCATGGAGGGAAGAACTTTCAAGTAGTCAGTGGCGGCAACCAAGACGCCTTGCTCGCCTTCGAGGCATTGCGTGACGTAGGGGACGCGAGGCGTTTCGTCGGGATGGAGACGATTCCAGCGCTCGACTTCGATGCCATCGGTGTAGAGGTTCTTGTAGCTGGTGACGCTCCAAACATCAGCGGCGACGCCGAATTTCTGTTCGAGAATTTCCTGGGCGCGGAGAACTTCGTTGAGAATCGCGCCGCTGCCGAAGAGTTGCGCGCGGAGATTGCCTTTGCGCTGGGCTGCGGGACGCAGCTTGTACATACCCTTGAGGATGCCTTCTTTTGCGCCAGCGGGCATGGCGGGCATAGCGTAGGGTTCGTTCATGACAGTGATGTAATAGAAGATGTTTTCGCCTTCTTTGTACATGCGGCGAATGCCATCCTGAAGGATGACGGCGATTTCGTAGGCGTAGGCGGGATCGTAAGCGCGAAGATTAGGAACGGGAAGAGCGAGGACGTGGCTGTTGCCGTCCTGGTGCTGGAGACCTTCCCCGGCGAGAGTAGTGCGGCCCGCGGTGCCACCAATGAGAAAACCGCGCGTGCGCATGTCCGCGGCGGCCCAGATGAAATCGGCGATGCGCTGAAAACCGAACATCGAATAATAGATGAAGAACGGAATGGTATTGATGCCGTGGGTGGCGTAAGCGGAGCCCGCTGCGATGAATGATGCGACGGAGCCAGCTTCGGTGATGCCCTCTTCGAGGATCTGGCCGTTCTTGGCTTCCTTGTAGTAGAGAAGAGTATTCACGTCCACAGGCTCGTACTTCTGGCCGACGCTGGAATAGATGCCCACGGTGCGGAAGAGAGATTCCATGCCGAAGGTGCGGGCCTCATCGGGAACGATGGGAACGACGAGCTTGCCGATTTCGCGGTCCTTGAGCATTTTGCGAAGCATGCCGACGAAGGCCATGGTGGTGGAAACTTCACGGCCTTCGCTGCCCTCGAAGAATTCGCGGAAGAGTTCATCGTGGTCGGCGACGAGCGGGGCGGAGCGGACCTTGCGTTGCGGCACGTAGCCGCCGAGGGCTTCACGGCGGGCTTTGAGATAGCGCACCTCCTCGCTGTCTTCGGCGGGACGATAGAAGGGCAATTCGTTGACGTCTTGATCGCTGAGGGGAATGCCGAAACGCGAGCGAAATTCGCGCAGCTCGTCTTCGTTGAGCTTTTTCTGCTGGTGGGTGACGTTCTTCCCTTCCCCGGCTTCGCCGAGGCCGTAGCCTTTGATGGTGCGGGCGAGGATGACGGTGGGGCGGCCCTGGTGTTCGAAGGCGGCCTTATAGGCAGCGTAGACTTTGCGGGGATCGTGGCCACCAACACGCAGGCGGCGAAGCGCCTCATCGGGAAGTGGCTCGACGAGCTTGAGAAGGCGGGGATCGCTGCCAAAGAAAAACTGGCGGATGTAAGCGCCGCTAGAGACGACGAGCTTCTGGTATTCGCCATCCACCATTTCGCCCATGCGCTTGACGAGGAGGCCTTCGGTGTCGCGCTCGATAATGGGATCCCATTCGGAGCCCCAGAGAATTTTGATGACGTTCCAGCCAGCGCCGCGGAAGGCGGATTCGAGCTCCTGAATGATCTGGCCATTGCCGCGCACGGGACCATCGAGGCGCTGGAGATTGCAGTTGACGACGAAGATGAGGTTATCGAGTTTCTCGCGGGAGGCGAGAGTAATGGCGCCGAGGGATTCGGGCTCGTCGGTTTCGCCATCGCCGATGAAGGCCCAGACCTTCGCGTCGGTGACAGGCTTGAGGCCGCGATTTTCGAGATAGCGATTGAAGCGCGCCTGATAGATGGCCATCAGGGGGCTAAGCCCCATAGAGACAGTGGGAAATTCCCAGAAGTCGGGCATGAGCCAGGGGTGGGGATAGGAAGAGAGGCCGCCGCCGGGCTTGAGTTCACGGCGAAAATTCACGAGTTGCTCGACGCTAAGGCGGCCTTCGAGAAAGGCGCGGGCATAGATGCCGGGAGCGGCATGGCCCTGGAAATAGATGGTGTCGCCTTCAAAGGAATCGGAGCGCCCGCGGAAGAAATGGTTGAAGCCGACTTCGTAGAGGGTGGCGGCGGAGGCGTAGGTGGAGATGTGGCCGCCGATGTTGTGCTCGAGGCGATTGGCGCGGACGACCATGGCGAGAGCGTTCCAGCGAATGAGGGACTTGATGCGGCGCTCGAGTTGCTGATCGCCGGGGAAGAGGGGTTCGAGGCGCGCGGGAATGGTGTTGGCGTAGGGCGTGTTGGCGGAAAAAGGAAGATCAATGCCGCTGACGGTGGCGTGGGCGCGGAGGCGCTCCATGATTTCGCGGGCCACGTCGGTGCCGCTGGAGAGCAGGACGGAGTCGAGGGATTCCAGCCATTCCTGGATTTCGACGTCCTCGATGTGGCGAGGCACGTAAGTTTCCTGATCCATGGGAGCGATGGCCTGCTTCCTTCCCGCCGGGAGACCGGCGCGTGCGCGGGGTGATACGCACAATTGATAAGAATACACCTAGAGGGACGTGGGTGCATCCGAGTGGCAAGAAAAATTGATGATGGGGAGGTGCGGGAATTTGGATAGGGGAGTTGAAGACGGGACAGAGCAAAAGAGAAGAGGGATATAACGCAGAGGCGCAGAGTTCGCAGAGAAGAGCGGAGGAGAAAGGCAAAGCAGATCCCTCCACTGCGCGGCCCGACGCGCCATAAAGCGGCGCGGAGCCAGCACGGGGAGGGAAAGGCCTCACCCCTGAAGGGGTGAGCTACAGGAAGGGTGAGCTACAGGAAGGGGCGAGCTACAGGAGGGAGTCAGGTGCGGAGGTCGGGGGAGAGGGAGCGGCCGCCGTCGAGGACGAGGGTTTGGCCGGTTAGGAATTCGGCGGTGATGAGGAAGAGGACGGCGTCGGCGATTTCATCGGGGCGGCCGGTGCGTTGGAGGGGAGCGCGGCGGATGAAGTCGGATTGCCACTCGGGGGGATCGCCGGGCATGGTGATGGTGCCGGGAGCGATGGCGTTGACGCGGACGGCGGGAGCGAGTTCTTTGGCGAGGATGCGGGTCATGAAAATGACGCCGGCTTTGGAGACGGAGTGGGGGAGGAATTCACGCCATCCGAGGAGGCCACCAATATCGGCGAAATTGACGATGACGCCCTTCCCGGATTTGGCGAGATGCGGGGCGGCGGCCTGGGCGCAGAAGAAAGGGGCTTTGAGATTGGTGTCGAGGGAGGCGTCCCAGGATTGCTCGGTGGTGGAACCGAATTTGGTTTCGAGGAAATTGGCAGCGCTGTTGACGAGGATGTCGAGATGGTGGAAGTGGCGGACGGTTTGATCGATGAGAGTTTGAATTTGGGCGACGTTGGTGAGGTCGGCGGAAATGGCGATGGCGCGGCGGCCGAGTTTTTCGATTTCGCGGACGGCGTCCTGGGCTTCGGCTGCGGAGCGGCCGTAGTGGATGGCGACGTCGGCGCCTTCCGCGGCGAGCCGCAGAGCGACGAAGCGGCCGAGGCGTTTGGCGGCGCCGGTGACGAGGGCGACGCGACCGGATAATCTCTTTTCGTCAGGCATGGACCAATGTCACAACTCCACGGGAAAAGGTAGCACAACCCCTGCTAAAATCACGATGGTTCGAGGTGAGGCGATGAAACTTGATTTGCTGGCGATTGCGGCGCATCCGGATGATGTGGAGCTGACGTGCGGGGGGACGCTGCTGAAGATGGCGCAGCGGGGGTACACGACGGGGATTTTGGATTTGACAGCGGGCGAGATGGGGACGCGAGGAACGCCGGAAACGCGAGCGAAGGAAGCAGCGCGCGCGGCGAACATTTTGAAGGTGGCGTGGCGGGGGACGCTGGGCGTGGCGGATTCGGATGTGCAAGCGACGCGAGAGAACAAGTTGCGGCTGGCCAAGGTGATTCGCGAGTTGCGGCCGCGTACGGTGATAGTGCCGTATTGGGAGGCGCGGCATCCGGATCATTATCACGCGTCGGCGCTGGGGTATGAAGGCTGCTTTTTGGCGGGATTGAAGCAACTGCCGCTGGACGGGGAGCCCTACCGGCCGTTCAAGATATTGTATGCGACCTCGTTCGAGGGCATGCCGCCAACGTTTGTGGTGGATGTGACGAAGCAGTATGAGACGAGGAGGCGGGCGATTCTGGCGTATGGATCGCAATTCCGCCCGGGAAAAAGCGAGCGGAAGCAGCGGGTGTATCTGGCCATCGATGAACTGGACGCGAAGATGGACCTGCTGGCGCGGCACTTTGGGCAGATGATTGGGGTGCGGTACGGGGAACCGTTTTTGCAGAAAGAGATGATGGTGGTGGAGGATGTGGTGAAGTTGGGGGTGCGGTCGGTGTGAGAGAAGTTGTAAGTGGTAAGTGTTCAGTTTTGAGTAAGGAAAGAGGGGAAAACGCTAACGCAGAGGCGCAGAGTTTACAGAGGTTCGTGGAGAAGAGGGAGAAAAGCAGATCCCTCCACTGCGCGGCCCGAGGCGCCAAACTGCGGCGCGGAAGAAAAAGTCGGGCCGCTCCGGTCGGGATGACAATGTTGGTTGAAACGCTAAAAAAGTCGGAAGGACAGTGTGGGCAAGTCCGCAGGCGGCGCGGTGCTGCGGGATGCCAGCGCAAAAGCGGCAGAAAACCGCCGCACTCCAAATAGGCCGAGAAGTAAGGATGCAGAGAGTGCGTCAAGCACGAAGGATGGGCAGAGGAAAGAAACCAGGAGAGGGAGGGTAACACCCTGACCGGGTCGGGGTAGGCGCCTGCCGCTACGGCAAGAGGAAGAGAAGAAGAACGGAGACTTTCGGTCGTAAGAGCCCACCCTTCGCAAAAGGCGCAAAGGATGGGGCACCCTCAAGTACGTCGTTGGGTGGCGTAGCGGTAAACCCAAGTGAACAGTTCCTTCAAAGCTCCCCTCGAAGATCGGGGCGAGCAGGGCAAACAGGAGTGACTGTGCCACAGGGAACGCAAAGAAGAGCGTGGGAGTTAGACGACGTCGTCTTCCATGGCGGGGGAGAAACCGGGGATGTTTTGGCCTGCGGGGGTGCGTTCAACCTTGACGCGGACCTGATGTTCGCTTTCGGCGCCGGATTTGCGCAGAACGGCGATGGTGCTGAGTGCTTCGTTATAGACCCGGGTAACGAGATAGGTTTCGCCGGTGCCGTCCTTCTTCCAAAGCTGGCCAATCTGGATCTTCCGCGCGCTCATAAGTGATGCTTTGAATGTAGATAGGCTGGCCAGAAGTGTCAACAGGGCATGTGGCAGGCAGTACACAGTACGATGGCACCACCCGGGCGGAGAAACCGAAAAGCAGATCCCTCCACTACGCGGCCCGGCGCGTCAAACTGCGGCGCGGAAGAGAGAGTCGGGTCCCGCGTTGCGGGATCGGGATGACATATTTGAGTAGGCGGCAGGGCGAGATGGAGAGGAAACCATATTAGGGCGAGACACATCCTAGAGAGCGAGAGTAGTAGCGGTCTGGCGAGGGTGTATACTTAGGTAGAAAGCGTGGAAAGCAGAGAGGCTCGACCTATGCGGAAATCATGGCAGTGCGCAATCGGTCTAGTGCTCGCGGCATGCCTGATGGCATGGCCTGCGGGTACGCGTGCTCAGGGCCAGTCCCAATCGCAAGGTTCCACGCCGGCGCAACAGGGCACGTCTGGGCAACCGGCGCAGCAGCAGGGCCAACAAGGCGCCTCCGGACAAGCTGGGCAGACGACCCAGCAGCAGGGTCAGCAAGGAGGCACCCAGGACCCGAATGCAACACAGGGGACTGGAGGGATTCCGGTTAAACAGGCGCCCCCGCCACCTCCACCGCCGGATGACACGACGCCTCCGGCAGCAGCGCCCGCGGCAAAGCAGCCCGGATCAGACGCGCCGATACAGCAGCAGCAGACGGTACATCCCAAGAATGCGAACGAAGACGTGGATGCCATCGGGAACCGGAACCCGGGCAAGGGGTTGGACTTTTACTCGCTGGAACGCGAGATCGCGTTGGGAAAGTCGCTGGCGCAGGAAGTGGAACGCAGCTCAAAGCTGATTGATGACCCCGTGGTGACAGAATATGTGAACCGCGTGGGGCAGAACCTGGTGAGGAATTCAGATGCGCGGGTGCCGTTCACGATCAAGGTGATCGATTCGGATGTGGTGAATGCGTTTGCGCTGCCGGGCGGCTTTTTCTATGTGAACAGCGGGCTGATCCTGCGCGCGGAAGAAGAGTCAGAGCTTGCGGGCGTGATGGCGCATGAGATGTCGCACGTAATCGCGCGGCATGGAACGAAGAATGCGACCAAAGCGGACATCATGCAAATCGGCGCGATGGCGGCGATGATCTTCATACCCTATGGCTGGGCCGGCTATGGAATCTACGAAGGAATGAACCTG
>Ga0074046_10000052_pt1 | contig 97530 bp, 88 predicted proteins | sample BogForMeECP23OM3_FD_94441 | JGI IMG/M metagenome (GOLD analysis project Ga0074046, IMG submission 94441) | Bog forest soil microbial communities from Calvert Island, British Columbia, Canada - Bog Forest MetaG ECP23OM3 | ecosystem: Environmental > Terrestrial > Soil > Wetlands ... | reverse complement strand
CAGGGATGATGACAATGAGGATAGCGATAGGAATAGGAATAAAGAAGGCCAGTTCATTTCGCGTCCTTCCGAACCAGGTCCTTTTGAACCAGGTCCTTTTGAGCCGAGTCCTTCTGAACCGTGTCCTTCTGAATCAGCATCTCCCGCAGACGACCGATTTCCTCTTCTCCAATGCCTTGGTCCTCGAGGAGATTCAAGACCAGTTGCTCCTGCGAATTTTTGAAAAAGCGACCCACCAAGTGCCGAATTTCCGAACGCGTGGCTTCCTCTTGCCCGACCAGCGGCGTATAGACGTGAGCCCGTCCATCCTTCAGATGTTTCAAATAGCCTTTTCTCTCGAGAACACGAATCGTGGTCAGGACCGAGTTATAGGCCAAGGTGGGAGTTTGCATAATCGAATCAAGAACTTGCTGGACTGTGCCCGAGCCTTTTCCCCAGAGCACATTCATGATTCTCAGCTCGGCTTCGGTCAAAGTTCCTGATTGTCTCGGCGGCACCGGTCGTCCCCCTGCTCCTGCACCTTAGACGCCCCACACGGCGAAAGGTAACTAATTCTTTAGTTGCAGAGGAAATGCCGAAGGTTGCATCCCTGTTTCTCGGCGGAGATGAGGATTAAGTGGAGGCGGTTGAGGGACTCTAACAAGATGTCATTCTGAGCGGAGTGGCGCTTCGCGTTTGTTTACTCGGAAGGTATTAATTCGTGTTTACCACTACCCCCCTCCCCCCTAGTCTTTGGAATCATGGGGTTAGCGTGGGTATTCCTGCCAAAGTTTAGAGCGCAAAGGACTTATTTTTCAAAGTATTCCGGAATAAGGACTTAGCTTGATTTTTCGCTCTTTTTCCCTCAAATTCATCGTTTCGACGGCGCTCTGACCGCCGCTCTTTGCCTCAAAGGTAGTTATCAAAGTGCCAATAACAAGTGGTCCGAGGCGGCTTCGCGGGTCGTCTTGGGCTTGACGGGCACGGCTCGGCCCTCCACAGGTCAATCTCCATTGTCGACGACGAGCGGTTGGATGTCTGTGATGGCGCTCACTGGGCGTTTGTGATGAAAGGAAGTCAAAGGCCCCGCCCTTCGCTTCGCGATAGGACGGGTCACCCCGTCCCGCTCATCGCCTCAACTTGCGGTATCGCTAAAGCGATACCCTGATACTAAAACGGAGTTTTTCTGCAAGCTGTGAAGACGTGGCCTTTCAAAGCCGATTCAAAACGGCAACACTACCGTGGATTGGCGGTCATGGACGCGCGATGTCCCGTTGTCGTCTCCCAATACTCAGTCCAATGCAGCTGAATGCCGTTGGCGCGTTCGATGAGTTCGTGGCTTGGGCTTTGCCCGTGCTCGACTACAATGACGATGCCGGTGTTGAATTTCCTTTGGGAGTGATCAACATCGGGTAAGCGCGGCCCTTCCGCGGCAATCACATCCTGGATAGTCACTTTCGCTCGTTCGGCCCGGAATACCGGGTGCCCATTTGTATCCTTACCGACTTGCACGAGGTTCTTCAGGATGAAGAAATCCGGCACCTCCGCGGCAGAGATCAACCCCATCAGGTACAGGTCGAGATAGGAATAACCTGCGGCGGGCACGAAGTAGCCGTCGCGGAGCTGCGTATATGTTCCATCGAGGTTGTCCTGCCAAACGCCTCCTCCGAGAGTGGACGCCTCTGTGGGGAGCGAATAGGGGAATGCAACTCGCGATTGCAATCCTGGCGCCCAATGAGGCCAAGGCCCGAGGGAGATTCTTTCACCATTGAGGTTCGCGGAGACGTAGGCGCCCCAGCGGTGGCCTATCTCATGCCCGAGGTGCCCAATCGCGTAGTTATAAGGAAGGGGCTTTTGGTCCGGTGAAGCTTCCGCGAGTTGGTGCGAGTAGAAAGTAATGTCGTGACTGCTGCCGACGGGTGCTCCTTCTGGAGGCCTTTCCTGCATTTCGTTCGAGCCAACAAACACAGGCTGCGCGAACCCCAATTGGAATCTGCCCTGGGTGCAGCGGCTCTCAAGGACTGGTTGCGTTTGGTCGTGCTGGCTTTGCCCGATCCCGGTAACGTTGCCTCCCACCGGCCCGTCACTCGGGGTGCTCGCTTCCTGGCTATCGACCCGAAAGTCGGAGTAGTAGGCCAGAAAATCGAACTTGTCGCCGAGAGCCTGAATGATTGTGCAGGAGAGATCCTGCGGTTTTGGCACGCTCAGGTAGTGGAAGGATTCGTACACTACTGCAAAGGGGCCATCTTTGTGCGAGAGAGAGGAAAAGTGAACCGGCACAGGTTTCACCGGCCCCGACGGCGCTGGGTAAATCCCAACGATGGCGTCCTTTGCTGCCATTTCGTTGTATGACATCTCAATGGAGCCGTCGCGATACAGTACAGCCTGAAAGCGATTGATCGTCTTGAACCATGTGAAATCGAGGAGACTACCGAACGGCTCTGTGAGATCCCACGTGATGACCACACGATCCGAGAGTTCCTTCAGATAGTGAGGTCCGGACATCCGCGGCTTCAGGAACACACAAATCGCCGGAGCCCTGTCGACCAGTTTGGCAGCCACCTCTGCCAATTCATCGAAGCGATCAAGAACAATGCCTCCGTCGCGATGGCCGTAAGGGTCGAGGCCGACATCCTTTTCTGAGGCAGCTTCTGACGCAGCAAAGCGGATCGATCCGGTTGTGCCCACGAGGAACGAGTTCCACAACTTACCGGAAAAAGGAAAAGCGAATTGGTGGAGACGCGCTCTAGCGCCAGTGAGTTCAGGACCGAAATCCGAATCCCAGTGCAAGGGCCCGGTCTCCACTCGATATCTGGAACCCTCTGGCGTGAAGCGAAGGCTGTGGCCAGCGAGGTCGAATAGGTTAGCCTTTCCTAGCGCACCGTCATCCAATTCGACTACGATCAGGCCTTGGCTGGTCGAAACCTGGTTGATCGAAACCTTGCCGATAGAATGGCCCGGCTCATCGTCCTGCTGCGCATATGACAGGCTGAGAATCAGCCAGAGCCCACACGAAACTAATACTGCACTCCGCCATAAACGGCCGACAGGCTTCCTCACGTCATCTCCAATCCGCCAGGAGGGCAAAGACCCACGCGGAGAGAATACGCGAATCTCTGAGTGAGAGAAAACGGCCGGCTCCTGCAGTGTTGATGCGAGCTGGCGACGGCGGCAACGGTGCGACTAGGGCCGACTTTTTTTGGGCCGACGGAACTTGCCAGCAAGATCGTGATTCTGCTCGGGTCGCGGGCAATCCGTCAAACGGCCACCGCCCTTCAAGCGGCGGCGAGATAGACATACCGCAGGATGAAGAGCGCGGTGAGAATCCAAATCAGCACGGTTATTTCTCGAACTTTGCCGACGGCAATCTTCACCACCGTGTATGCGATCAGTCCCAAGCTGATGCCGGTGGCGATGCTGAAGGTCAACGGGGTCGCGAGCATGGTGATGAAGGCTGGAACCGCCTCGCTGAAGTCGCTCCATTCTATATGCGCGATGGATTGCGTCATCAGTGCGCCTACCAGGATCAATGCGGGCGCCGTGGCGTAGGCCGGAATCGCGGTGGCCAGCGGCGCGCAGAATGTGGCGATCAGGAAGAGACTGGCGACGGCGACATTGCTGAGGCCGGTGCGGGCTCCGGCTGAGACGCCGGCCACGCTCTCTATGTAGCTGGTCACCGTGGATGTTCCGGTCAACGAGCCAAACAACGTACCTACGGCATCGGAGACCAGGACTCTGCCGACGCGGGGAATTTTGCCGTCTTTGATGAATCCGCCCTGTTCGCACACTCCCACCAGCGTGCCCACGTTGTCAAAAAGGTCGACGAACAGAAATGCGAACAGGATTTCGAGGAAGCCAAGATGGATGGCGGCGCGAAAGTCCAGCTTCAAGAAAGTGGAGGAAGGATGGGGGAGAGACAGGATGGCGGAAGGCCAATGGGACAGGCCACGCAGAATTCCCACCAGCGTGGTTCCGAAGATGCCAATCAAAATTCCGGCATTGATCTTCCGCGCCATGAGTACGAGAGTCAGGGCGAGACCGAAGCAGGCGGTTTGCACTTCCTTGTCCGAGAAATTGCCGAGGCCGACGAAGGTAGCCGTGTTTGCGACTACGAGCTTGGCATTGCGCAACCCGACAAAGGCTATAAACATTCCGATGCCCGTGGCGGTGGCGTGTTTCAGGCAATCCGGCATGCCGTTGACAATTTGTTCCCGTACGCGGGTTACGGTCAGCACCAGGAAGAGCACTCCGGAAAAGAAAACCACCGCCAGCGCTGTCTGCCACGGAACATGCAGGTTCAGGCAGACGGCATACGTGAAGTAAGCGTTCAAGGACATACCCGGCGCCAGCGCGATGGGATAGTTGGCGTAGAGGCCCATGACCAATGTGGCAGCGGCAGCCGAGATGCAGGTGGAAAAAACGACGCCCTCGGCGGGCATTCCCGCTTGCGCGAGGATTTGCGGGTTCACGACGATGATGTAGGCCATGGTTACGAACGTCGTGACTCCACCCAACAGCTCTTGTTTGACGGTGGTATGGTTTTCCGCGAGTTTGAAGTAACGATTGAGCAATCGGCTTCCTCGGATAGTTCTCGGTTCTCAGTTCTCAGTTCTCAGTTCTCAGTAAAGGCTCATTGATTGAATGCAGAACAAAAGCTCGATTCTTAGAACTGGGAACTGAGAACCTTAGTACGGAATCTTACCGGGTTTTTCCGCCCACGCTTGAAATGCCACCAGGGCTTCGTCGCGCATCATCTGAATCATGGGAATCTTGCGCTCGGCGCGCGGCTGCGTGAGTTCTGCGTAGATCGCGGAATCGTTAAAGCCGATTTTGGCAGCGTCCTCGGTGAGATTGCCGAAGTAAACTGTGTCGATCCTAGCCCAGTAGATTGCGCCCAGGCACATGGGACAGGGCTCGCAAGAGGTGTAGAGATCGCAGCCCCGGAGTTCGAAGCAGTGAAGTTTCTGACAAGCCTGCCGGATGGCCAGCACTTCAGCGTGGGCGGTGGGATCGTTCATGACGGTGACTTGATTCACGCCTTCGGCTACGACCTTGCCGTCTTTCACAACGACGCAACCGAAAGGGCCACCGCGTCCGGAACGAACATTTTCAAGCGAGAGTTGAATGGCGCGGGCCATGAAAACGTGGCCCATGTGGATTGGCTCCGTCATCGAATCTTCTGGATTGTACTACTCGCCAAAGCGTCCGAAATCGCCGTTTGCGCGCATCATTGACCGCATCATTTCGGATCAATCCGATAGCTCCAGAAACCGGCCATCTTCTCTTGCAGAACGTGGAAGGGAGCGTTGTGAGCTTCGGGGGCAGAGCCGGTTGCTCGGTCTTCACTCACCGCATCGTTACTCAGCGCATCGTCACTCGCCGCATCTTCATTCACCGAATCTTTGCGCACCGCGTCTTCGATCAGGTGGTGCAAGGGCGCAAGTTCGCACACAGGGTCGGTCGCGCTGGCATCGCCAGTCAGCAGAAAGGCCTGGCAACGGCATCCGCCGAAGTCTTCTTTGCGGCGGTCGCAGGAGCGGCACGGCTCGGGCATCCATTCTTCGCCGCGAAATTTCTGAAATGCCGCGGAGTTCTGCCAGATCCAATCGATCGTGTGTTCGCGCACGTTGTCAAAGCGCAGGCCCGGAATCACGCCCGCCGCATGACACGGCAACGCGCGGCCGGCGGGATCGATCAGCAGCAACTGGCGTCCCCAGCCGCCCATGCAGGCTTTGGGGAAGCGGGCGTGGTAGTCGGGAACGACCATATCGATGCGGACCTTGCCGCGCAGCCGCTCCTCGGCCGCAGCGACCACGGCCACCGCGCGGTCGAGTTGCGCGCGCGTGGGCAGCAATGCCGCACGGTTCCGGAGCGCCCAGCCGTAGTACTGCGCGTGTGCGATTTCCATGCGACCGGGATGGAGCGCTTCGAGCGCGGCAATCATTTCCTCGAGGTGCTCGATGTTCTGCCGATGAACGACGAGGTTTACGGTGAAAGCGATATTATGTGACCGGATCCATCCGGCCAGTTCGAGCTTGTGCTTGTGTGCGCGCGCTCCCGCGATCCAGTTGGCGTGGCCTTCGGTCGAATCCTGAAAGCTGAGTTGGATATGGTCGAGACCCGCTTCCACCAGCTGCACCAGACGTTCGCGCGAAAGTCCGATTCCCGAGGTGATCAGGTTGGTGTACAGACGCGACTTCCGCGCGCCCTCAATCAGTTCGGCCAGATCCGGGCGCGCCAGCGGCTCGCCTCCGGTGAGGTGAAGGTGCAGAACGCCGAGCGCCGCGGCTTCGCCGAAAACGCGCAGCCAGTCAGCGGTCGTGAGCTCTTCTCTACGCGAAGTAAGCTCCAGCGGATTCGAGCAGTAGACGCAGTGCAGCGGACAGCGGTGCGTGATCTCGGCGATCAGGGCCAGCGGATTGGAACATTGAGTCATTGAGCGATTGAATCATTGAGTCATTAAGTCACTGCATCAATGATTCAATACCTCAATGATTCAATAGTCCACGATGCGCTTGGCGTGCAGTTGCTCCAGAAATGTCAGGACGTCGGCGCGGATCTTGCCCTTTGGCGCCAGCATGAACTGCGCTTCCAGCTTTTGCACGATTTCAGCCAGCGAGAAATGGCCGTCGCAGAGTTCGAGGATGATGCGGCCCGTTCCCTCCACGCGGATCGCGCCTTCGGGAAAGAGCACGACCGGGGCTTCGACGGTTCCGCCCCAGCGGCATCCGGCGGCAAGCTTTGGAACGCTCGTATCGACCAACTCAGCCACGATGCCCCTCGATGCGAAACGCGCCCGGTGGCGGCCAGCCCGGCTCGACATAGGCGAAATAGAGCGCGTCGAGCTGCGCCCACAGAATGTCGCACTTGTCGCGCAATGCCTGGATGGCGCTCTCCTGCTCCGCGCACGTAGAGGCATGGTCGAAGACGTACTGCAAGGCGAAGGCTGCGTCTTCCGGAGCCTCCGTCAGCCGCGCTTCAAAATAGTCGAGCCCGGACGCGAGCCAGGGATAGTGCTGCCGCAACTTCTCCATGCGCAGCGCGATCAGGTCGCGTGAAAAAAGTTCGGTGAGCGAGGAAGCCACGCACTCCAGAAACGGCCGCGTGCGCACCAGATGGAGATACTCGTTTCCGATAAACCGCGTGGCCGGGAGAGCCTCGTCCCCACGCATCACCCGCTCGCGATCGAGGCCGGTAGCTTCCGCCAGCTTGATCCACCTGAGGATTCCGCCGTTGCGCTGGGCGTCTCCCTCTTGGCCATCGTGATCCACAATGCGTTTACGCCAGACGCGGCGGAACGACGGATCGGTCGAGCGCGAAAGAATGATCGCGTCCTTCATCGGAATGATCGACTGGTAGTAATAACGGTTCAGCGCCCAGGCTTGCAGTTGTCCGCGGCTGAGTTTGCCTTCGTGCATCAGCAGGTGAAAGGGATGTTTGTGGTGATAGCGCTGTTCGCCGACTTGCCGCAGTGCCGCGCGCAATTCGTCGAACGTCAGCTTGGCGGTGTTTGGCGTGTTTTCGGGGGCTAAAGTTCCAGATGCCAATTGTCCTCCGCCACTTCCCAGCCGGCCTGCCGCACAGCTTGATGTTCCGGACTCGCTTCGTTCAAGATCGGATTCGTGTTGTTGAGGTGAATGAACATCTTGCGCCCGGCTTTCATCTTAATATTTTTCAGCAGGCGCAGACTTTCTTCCACGGGAATGTGTCCCATCTGGTATGCGGTCTCGCCGCTGCCCTGAACGCGCTGCAACTCGTCATCGCTCCAAAATGTGCCGTCGAACAGGAGCACGTCCGCATGGCCGATCTTTTCGAGCAATGCATCGCTCAGACCGCCGACGGCGGAAACGTAAGCGACTCGCTTTCCCGAGGCAGATTCGAAAAACAACGCAGCCGTCGCTTCATCGCTGGCGAGCTTCGCGGCTTCGGTCTTAACGTATTTCGGATAGCGGCCCGAAAGGTAATGGACCTCGCAGCGCAGTCCAGAGTCTTTCCCATCGGCGGACAACAAGGGAAACGGCGCGCCCGAATTCACGGGTGTCCAAACCACCTGCGGCTCGACGCGGTTCAGCATACCGAACATGCTGTTCTCTTCGCGCAGAATCCGCAAGATCGAAGGAGCGGCATAGACGCGCAAAGGCTGGAGTTCGCGGAGCAGGAGTAGTCCCAAAACGTGGTCGAGATCGGCGCTGCCCAACACAACGCCAGCAATCGGGGAGTCGCGCGGAGTATTTTGTAAAGCCCGCGGATGAAGGTCCGGGAAGCTTTCGATTTGAAAGGCCAAGTCGGGAGAAGCTCCCGCTAGAAACCACGTGGAGCCGTCCGCGCTCAGCGCGAGTTGAGCTTGAGTGCGCGCTTTGCCGGCAAATTTGTTTTCGCGCGCGTTTTCGCGCACAGCGACGCAGTTTCCGCAGCCGCAATTCCACTGCGGGAACCTGCCCCCGGCCGCAGAACCGAGGATCCGAATGCGCATCTTGCGGGTTTAGAGTTGTGCGCTCACGTAGGAGTTGATTTCGCAGCAGAGAACAACTTCTTCGAAAACAGGACTGGTCCAAGCCATAACTTTCACCTTGTGAGTTAGAGATTTTCCCTCGCCGAGCCCCAGGCGCAGCGTGGTGGGGTTGAAGGAAGCTTACCACTGTATTGGTTGTATTCGTCCGGGAAAATTAGAAAACAGAATAGCCCAAACGGGCCATTTTTCGCCTCATCGACCGGTGGCACCCCTCGATCCATTGGAATCATAGATTTAGGCGATGGGCTCCAAGCGTCAAGACTGGTGTCGGGGATGGAAAAGAAAGAACCCGCGTGAGTCCCGGCCTAAAACTTGCGCGGGAAGAGTGCGGTAACGCGGTCGTGAGGGTCCGCGTTTGCGACAGCGATTCGAGTAAACTACTTTAACCACAAATCAATAGTGAGCCCTGCCTATGACCGAAGCAGAGTTTAAGAAACACCTCGATGCAGCTGAGAAGAGCCCGAAAGAGATTGCGGCAGCCGTCTCTGGTTTGCCGGAGAAGGTTCTACGCTACAAGCCTTCCCCTGACAAATGGTGCGTGCTCGAAATCCTCGGTCACCTGGCCGATGTCGAGATTATCTATGGATACCGGCTGCGACAAATGCTGGCGGATTCAAAGCCCGTCATTGCGCCGCTGGATCAGGACGCATGGGCTCGCAATCTGAACTACCTGGATTCTCCCCCCATGGAACTGGTCGCATTCTACGGGTTGGGACGTCATCACAACTTGCGTCTGCTGCGAAGTTTGAAGGCTTCCGACTTTTCCAAGTCGGCCTTTCACCCGGAAATGCAACGGGAGATAACGGTTGCTGACCTTGTCGAGAGGATGGGCGGCCATGGCGCCGACCACCTGCGGCAGATCGAAGAGTTGAAAGTGGCGGCAACAGAAGACGGCCGCAACAAGTAGTGGCGGCCAGCACCAAGCCCCAAGTTAGCCCTGGAAGTTGCCGAGGATACTTGCCGAAGATACTTTGCGAGGATACTTTGCGAGGATAACGCTGTGACCGATCTCAACCCGCAGGCAAAGCAAATGGCGGATGAGTCGATGGTACGGTGGCTTAGATGCGCAGGCCCGCGCCATTTGGCCGCAAGAGATCCAGTTATTTCGGCGCTATGCGCTCCCAGCCGAGGCTCGCATACTCGATGCGGGCTGCGGCACCGGGGAAGGTGCCTCGCGACTAGCCGAACTCTTTCCCAAAGCCAGCGTGGTGGGCGTTGACATCATTGACCACCACTTGGAGTTCGCGCGATCACGCTACGCAAACTTCGCGCCCCGATTGGCGTTCGAGCACCAGAGTGTTTTCGAGCTTCAGGCGGCCGACGGTAGTTTCGACCTGACCGTGTGCCGCCATGTCCTTCATTCCATCCCGTACCCGGATCGCGTGATCGCCGAACTTGCGCGAGTGACGCGCCGGGGAGGTACCCTGCACCTGATTCCCGAGGACTACGGCATGCTTCACTTTCAGCGCGGCGCGCTCGACCCGCGGGATTTCTGGCATCAGGGCCCGGCCAGCTTTGGATCGGCAACCGGGACCGACCTGTTCATTGGACGGAACACGTTTGGGATCCTTGCCGCCATGAACCTCGATGAGATCAAGGTGGATTACATAGTCGTGGATACAGTGCGCGTGCCGCGGGAAACATTCGCCGCCATCATCGAAGCCTGGCGGGACGGATATGCCGAGCCCATCGGCGAACTGACGCCAATCACCAGCGAGGCGGCGGTGGCGTATTTTGATCAGATGATCGCAAACATCCGCAATCCGCGCGGGTATGCAGTATGGATGGTGCCGGTCGTGAGCGCGCGTGTGGTTTAGACAAACCGGAATAAATTCACTGCTCACAGGACCAATGTCTTCTTGTGAGGTGTAGGGGCCCTTCGACTCCGCAAGGCCGACCGCTTCGCGCTTGGCCTTGCTCCGCTCAGGGTGACAGTGTAGATTTATGCTGCGAATTTGCGAGACGCTTCCGCTTGCATAGAGTCTGTGAGTTCAAGAACGGGGAGACAAGGACACGAGACATGAAGAAGGTTGCAGCTTATCGTGCGCCCTATCCGGGAACGCAACCGAATCATCTGCATTCGCCGTACGTGTCCTCAATCAAGCGTGCGCCCACAAAACCGCTGGTACAAATTCCCTACACTTTGTCCGAGGTCACGGGGCCGTTGTTTAGCTCCAAAATCGTCGCGCCTAAAGCCAGCGATTTGACGCGGCAGCACTCCGGGGAACCGCTTGGCGAGCGCATCATCGTGAGCGGGCGCGTGCTCGACGAGAATAGCCGTCCCCTCGCGAACACGGTGGTGGAAATCTGGCAGGCGAATGCGGCGGGCCGATATCGTCACGATGTCGATCAACATGATGCGCCGCTGGATCCAAACTTTACCGGGTGCGGACAAGCCGTCACCGACGCCGAGGGCCACTATCGCTTCGTGACAATTCGTCCCGGCGAGTACCCGTGGCGCAATCACTACAATGCCTGGCGGGCAGCGCACATTCACTTTTCTCTTTTTGGTCCGGCGTTTGCCACGCGCCTGGTGACGCAGATGTACTTTCCTGGTGATCCGCTGATTCCGTTTGACCCTATCTTCAATTGCACGGCGGATGAAAAAGCCCGCAACCGGCTGATCTCCGCCTTCGATTGGGAAACGACAATGCCGGAACACGCACTGGGTTACCGCTTTGATCTCATCCTGCGGGGGCGCGAAGCCACGCCGATGGAGGACTGAATGAGTTTGGTGACGACCACGTCGCAAACGGTTGGGCCGTTTTTCAAAATTGGTTTCGAGTGGCTCAACTGTGACAACCTGGTTGGCGAAGGTGTCTCCGGCGAGCGCATTACCATTCAAGGACGAATTTTCGACGGCGACGGAATTCCGGTCCCAGATGCGATTCTGGAAATCTGGCAGGCCAATGCGCACGGAAAATATGACCATCCAGAAGATACGCAGAACAAGCCTGTGGAGCCTGGTTTCAAGGGATACGGCCGCGTGCCCGTGACCGCCGCTGGGATGTTTCGCTTCACCACGATTAAGCCAGGACCGGTGCCTGGCCCAAACGGAAACGAGCAGGCACCTCATCTGGTGATCTCAGTCTTCATGCGTGGTCTCCTGAAGCGGCTGGTTACGAGGATGTACTTCCCTGGCGACGCCCGGAACGCGAGCGACCCAATCCTCAATCTGGTGGAACCGGCGCGCCGTTCGACGTTGATCGCGAAGAGGACCGCTGGCGCCCCCGGTACGCTGGAATGGAATATTCTTTTGCAGGGACCGGATGAAACGGTATTCTTCGATCTGGGCTTGTAACCCACCTGGTTTAACCGACTTGGTGTAGCCGGCTTGGTGTAACCGACTTGGATGGCCTTGCTAGATCCACTCTTCGGCTCAGCGGCGATGGACGAAGTCTTCTCCGACGCTGCGCGTCTCCAGTGCATGCTGGACTTCGAGGCCGCGCTTGCGCACGCTGAAGCCCGCTGTGGCATCATCCCCCCAGCCGCAGCTCAAGCGATCGCTTCGAAGTGCAAGGCGGAGCTGATCGACACTAATGCGCTTGCCGCCGCAACCGCGATTTCGCTGAATCCCGCGATACCGCTGGTGAAGCAGCTCACAACGCTGGTCGCGAAAGACGACCCTGAGGCGGCGCGGTTCGTGCACTGGGGCGCAACCAGCCAGGACGCAAATGACACCGGTCTCGTTCTGCAGATGCGGCAAGGGTTCGACATTCTTGAAGCGGATCTGGCTGCCCTTTGCATTGGCCTGACCGAGCTGGCGCAGAAGCATCGTTCCACGCCCATCGCCGGTCGCACGCTCATGCAGCATGCTCTGCCTACGACTTTCGGCGTCAAGGTTGCCGCGTGGTTGGACGCCATGAATCGTCACCGCGAGCGCTTCGCGGAAACCGGGGCACGGGTGCTGGTTTTGCAGTTTGGCGGAGCAGTTGGAACGCTGGCCGCTCTACGAGAAAGAGGATTACAGGTGGCCGAAGCACTGGCGGCGGAACTCCGTCTCGGGCTGCCTGCCCTGCCCTGGCACACTCAGCGCGATCGGGTGGCGGAAGCGGCAACCACATTGGGCCTTTGCACAGGCACGTTAGGCAAGGTTGCCCGCGACATTTCGCTGCACATGCAGACCGAGATCGCGGAGGTCTTCGAACCCGCGGGCGAGGGCCGCGGCGGTTCCTCGACCATGCCGCACAAGCGCAACCCGGTCAGCGCCGCAGTCGTGTTGTCGGCAGCCACGCGGGTTCCTGGCCTCGTCGGTACGATGTTGAGCGCCATGGTACAGGAAGATGAACGCGGCCTCGGCAATTGGCACGCAGAATGGGAGACGCTTCCGGAAATCTTCCGTCTGACCGCCGGAGCGCTTCATCAAATGGCGGTAATTGTTCCGCATCTTGAAATTGACGCGGCGCGCATGAGGCGTAATCTGGACGCAACGCAAGGTCTGATTTTTGCCGAAGCCGTCACTATGGCCATGGGAAAACACATCGGCAAATCTGCCGCTCATACGTTGCTGGAAGCGGCGAGCCGGCAGGCGCGTGAGTCGGGAAAACATCTTCGCGAGGTGCTGGCTCAAAACCGAGCTGTGACCGGGCATCTGACCTCAGCGGAACTCGATCGCCTGTTCGCTCCGGAGAACTACCTCGGCGTCGCCGAAGAGTTGGTCGATCGCGTCATCGATGCCAGTCGCAAGCATTGATCGTCGACGCCGATTGTCGCCGCTAGAAAGTACACGGCTGGAAGGGGTAAGCAATGCCATTTGTCGAGGTTGGAGAAGTGCGGACGCATTACGCGCTCACGGGTGATGAGGAGCCCGTGCTGGTGTTCTCCAATTCTCTTGGCACTGACTTTTCCATGTGGGATCCGCAGATGGCGGAACTGCAGCGGCGTTTCCGCATCCTGCGTTACGACACTCGTGGACACGGGCAGTCCTCGGTAACGCCGGGCGATTACACAATCGAGCAACTGGGCCGCGACGTCCTCGGCCTGCTCGATTCGCTTCGCGTCGATCGTGTGGACTTTTGCGGGCTCTCGATGGGGGGCATGATCGGCATGTGGCTTGCAGTTCACGCACCCAGCCGCCTGCATCGTCTGGTGCTCGCGAACACTGCGGCTCGGATCGGCACAAAAGAGATGTGGAATGCACGCATCGCAACCGCCCGCAGGGATGGAATGAAGCCTGTGGCCGCCGCTGTTATCGACCGCTGGTTTACGCCGGAGTTTCGGGCATCGTCTCGCGGATCGTCCGCAGAGAAAGTCGCCCGCGCACAGCGAATGCTCGAGAACTCGCCACCCGAGGGTTATGCCGCCTGTTGTGCCGCCATCCGCGATATGGATCAGCGCGAGACGATTGCGCAGATCAATGCCCCAACGCTCGTGATCTACGGCGGAAGCGATCCGGTCACACCGGAGGCCGACGCTCAGTTCCTCACCGACCGAATCCGGGGCGCTGTGAAGGTTGAACTCGCCGCCGCTCACCTCTCGAATGTCGAGCAGGCCGACGCGTTCACGGAGGTTGTGAGTAACTTCCTTGCCCGGTGAGGCGACGGACTATCTTTGACGCCAATGGACGACACCAATGGATGACACTCATGGATGACACCAAGCGCTACCAGCAGGGCATGAAAATCCGGCGAACTGTGCTCGGAGATGAACACGTGAACCGAGCCATAGCCGCGACCACTGAGTTCGACCGCGATTTCCAGGACTTCATCACCCGCAACGCCTGGGGCGAAATATGGACGCGTCCCGGCCTTCCGCGCCACACTCGCAGCCTGCTGACACTGGCAATGATGGTTGCCTTGAATCGTGGAGAGGAATTTCGCATGCACGTGAAAGCTGCCTTTAACAACGGCGTCACCCGCAACGAGATCAAAGAGGTCTTGCTGCAATCTGCCATCTACTGCGGCGTGCCGGCGGCGAACTCTGCTTTTCACATCGCAGGTGACGTGTTTAAAGAGATGGACGGCAAGAAGAAGACAAACTCCAAGAAGAGGAAACGGTCATGACTATGACTATTACAGAGGTCCAGCTTCTTATCGGCGATCGTGACGCCGCCGCGGCAAGTGCGGCAACTTTTGTCCGGCAAAACCCGATCTCGGGTGAAGTTGCCACACGCGCGGCCGCTGCCGGCGCCGACGATGCGATCGCGGCCGCGGAAGCCGCCGCTGAAGCCTTCCCTGCCTGGTCTGCGCTCGGTCCGCACGAACGGCGCAAGAAACTCTTGCGCGCCGCCGACTTGCTCGAAGCCCGCACCCCCGATTTCATTTCCGTCATGATGGATGAGATCGGCGCCACTGCCGGATGGGCCGGATTCAACGTTTACCTCGCTGCCCAAATGCTGCGCGAAGCGGCATCGATGACCACCCAAGTCTCAGGGGAGGTCATTCCTTCCGAGATCCCTGGGAGCCTCGCGTTCTCCATCCGGCAACCGGTGGGCGTTGTCCTCGGGATCGCGCCCTGGAACGCTCCCGTCATTCTGGGCGTGCGCGCGATTGCAGTGCCGCTGGCATGCGGAAATACAGTCGTTCTGAAGGCGTCAGAAGTTTGCCCCGCAACGCATCGCCTGATCGGAACGGTCCTGCGCGAGGCTGGGTTGGGCCACGGAGTAGTCAACGTCTTGACTCATGATGCCGCCAGCGCTTCGACGATTGTCGAGACTCTCATCGCCCACCGCGCCGTGCGTCGCATAAACTTTACCGGCTCCACGCGTGTGGGAAAAATTCTTGCCGTCACTGCAGCGAAGCACCTGAAGCCGATTCTCCTCGAACTGGGAGGCAAAGCTCCCCTCATCATTCTCGACGACGCTGACCTCGATGCCGCCGTGGACGCCGCTGCCTTCGGCGCATTCATGAATCAGGGACAGATCTGTATGTCGACGGAACGCATCATCATCGATGAAAAAGTGGCCGATGCTTTCGCACAGAAATTCGTCGCCAAAGTGAAGACTCTGCCTTGCGGTGATCCGCGAAAGGGTGAGGTCGTCCTCGGCGCGGTTGTCGGTATGCCCACGGTAGATCGAGTGCGCGCACTGGTGAAAGATGCGGTGTCTCGCGGCGCGAAAGTTCTTCTCGGCGGCGACCCGCAAGGCACGATTATGCCCGCCGTGATCGTCGACCACGTCACTCCTGAAATGCAGATTTTCCGCGAAGAGTCTTTCGGCCCGTCGGTTTCCATCACGCGCTTTAAAACCGTGGAAGAAGCGATCACGCTGGCAAACGACACCGAGTACGGACTCTCGTCCGCAGTCTTCGGCCGCGACATTGCCCGCGCCGTGGAAGTCGCCAAGCGCATCGACTCGGGAATGTGCCACGTCAATGGACCGACGGTGCACGACGAGGCGCAGATGCCTTTCGGAGGTGTGAAGGCCAGCGGCTACGGCCGTTTTGGAGGCAAGGCAGCGGTTAACGAATTCACCGAACTGCGCTGGATCACGATCCAGACAACGCCCCGTCACTACCCGTTCTAAAAAGCTACGCGCGGACACGGACGCGCTCGGGCACTACAGACCGCACAGCAGCGGCGATCTTGTCTTCATTCGGCAGCAGGTAGTATTCCAGCGGCTCGCTGTAAGGCACGGACGCATCGAGAGCCGTCACCATGACTACCGGTGCGCGTAAATGCTCAAAACCTTTTTCCGCTACTTCGGCGGCAATCACTGCAGCGGCCGACGAATGACGCGGAGCCTGATCGACTAACACCAGCCTCCCCGTTTTCTTCACCGAATTGATGATGGTGTTCACATCCAACGGCGCCAGCGTTCGTGGATCGATCACTTCAGCGCTAATCCCTTCCCGCGCCAGTTGCTCGGCCGCGGTCAGCGATTTCTTGACCATCCACCCGGTGGCGACAATCGTAACGTCGCTGCCGGCGCGCTTGATGTCGGCGACTCCAAAGGGCACGACATACTCGCCGTCCGGCACATCGCCGGTATCGAGCGTCAGCATGTAGTGGTGGAGATAGACGACCGGGTTGTCATCGCGAATAGCCGCTGCCATGAGTCCCTTGGCGTCGGCGGGCGTGGACGGAAGCGCTAGCTTCAGCCCCGGAATTCCCATCATCGTGTGATAGATGCAATTCGAGTGCTGCCCTGCCCAGCCCGCGGCGAATCCGTATCCCGCCTTCAGGACCAGTGGAACTTTCACGTGGCCGCCGGACATGTAGCGCAGGCGGGGAGCCTCGTTGAGCACTTGGTCCATGGCCACCAGCATGAACTCGCTCATCCATAGCTCGACGATCGGACGCAATCCAGTGATGGCAGCACCCACGGCGATGCCGATCTCCGCGGTTTCGGAAATGGGCGCCAAGCGAACGCGATTTTTGCCGAACATCCTCAGCATGGGATCGCGCTCGGTCATGGCCATGTTCTGACCGTAGAAAACTACGTCCGCATCGCGCTGCATCTCTTCGGCAATGGCCGTGGCCATCGCTTCTCCGTACATCATTTCCTTCGGCATCTGAACCTCCTAGGCGTAGACGTACTAGGCGTAAACATGGTTGGTGGCTTCTTGCGGCTCGGGTTGTGGACTGGCAAGTGCAAACTGGACCGCATCGTCCATTTCTTTACGCGCGCTGTCATCGAGCCGCTGGAGTTCTCCCTCCGTTAGGATGCCTTGGCTCAGTAACTGTGCGCGGAAGCGCGGAATTGGATCCCTCTCTTTGGCCGCCCGGTACTCCGCTTTGTTGCCGTACACTCCGATGGCTTCGTGTTCGGGAAATTGCGTAGGCACAGGAGGCACGGTGATGGCGTTGCCGTGCGCACTGAGTCGGTAGAATTTCGACTCGATGAGACTGGGGCCGAGTCCGGCACGAGCGCGTTCCGCGGCCCTGGCGACTTCCTCGTAGACCAGCAGCGGATCCGTGCCATCAACGGTCGCGCCTGGAATGCTGAACGCGGCCGCTTTCTGGGAAAGCGGATCGCCCGCCAGCGCATTCGCGTCTTCGAGGCTGACGTGTGTGTAGGCCTGATATTCGTTGTTCTCCAGGATGAATACGATGGGCAATTTCCAGACTGCCGCGAGGTTGAGCGTCTCGAAGAACGCCCCTTGTTTGCTCGCTCCGTCTCCGAAGAAGCAGTAGACGATCTGCCCGGTGTTCTTCACCTGAGCCGTCAGAGCGGCGCCCGCGGCATGAGCAATGCTTTGACCGACGATGGCTGAAGTTCCGGGGAAGTAGTGTTCGGGATCGGCAAGATGCATGGAGCCGCCAAAACCCCTGCACAGCCCGTCTTTCCGGCCATAGAGTTCGGCCATCATTTTTTTTGGCGAGGTGCCGAGCACGAGGGGTTGCGCATGACAACGATAGCTGGGCATGGCGAAGTCGGTGGCATTTCGCGTGGCGAGCGCTCCCACAATCGACGCTTCCGCACCATCGGCAAGATGGGTGTGGCCGCGCATGGCACCGGGATGTTCGAGAAACGTGCGCTTGACGTGCTCCTCGAATTCACGAATCCGCGTCATCTGGGTGTAGATCCAGATCAACCGATCGTTCACGAGGACGTTCCCTAGGACGTTCCCGAGGATGTTCTGGTTTGTCATCGCATCACTCCTTTTCCGCACGAACAGATTCCGCATGGACAAGATCGCCCGGCTGGCCGATATGACATAATGCTCCACCCACTGGAACCTGGACGCTTTCTCCAGCAATGATCTTCAGCAGCACGCCCGCAATCGGAGACTCCAGTTCGTAGCTCACTTTTTCCGTTTCCAACTCCACGACCGCTTCGCCCACGTGCACGATATCTCCCTCGCTCTTGAGCCAGCGCAACACGCTGGCTTTGGTCGTGGGAATCCCGCCTGTCTTTGGGACTTTCAACGTCGTAAGAATGACCATGCCTCCGCTGCGGCCACTGCCGATTCCGTCAATGAACTTCACGATCCACGGCTGCCCAAAACTGTTTCCGCATTGCTTTGCGATCGAGCTTTCCGGCTGGAGTCTTGGGGATTTCCGCCACGAACTCCACTGACTTGGGAGACTTCACGCCGCCCAGTTTCGCCTTGCAGTGAGCGATGACCTGACTCTCATTGAGCGATTCGCCCAGCTTCAGGCCGCCCCTCAAAACGACCAGCGCCTTGACCGCTTCTCCCCACTTGTCGTCGGGCACGCCGATGACGGCGCACTCCTGCACCTGTGGCAGGGCCATAATGCCGGCCTCGACCTCCGCGCAGTAGACGTTAAAACCGCCGCTGATGATCATGTCTTTCTTGCGGTCCACGATGTAAACGTATCCATGTTCGTCGATGTATCCAATATCGCCGGTGTGATGCCAGCCGTGGCTGCGGATTTCGGCGGTAGCCTGCGGCAGGTTGTGATAGCCAGCGGTGACGAGCGTGCCGCGGGCTACGATTTCTCCGGGCTGGTGTGGAGGAAGGATGTGGCCCGCATCGTCCATGATAGCGAGACGAACCGCCGTCGTCGGCCTTCCGCAACTGCGCAGACGTTCCGGATGATCGCCGGATGCGGCTGCAGCCACGGTGCGCGCATCGAGAAAAGTGAGCAGCATGGGTGCTTCGGTTTGGCCATAGGACTGGCACAGGCAAGGGCCGAAGATTTCCACGCCTTGCTTGAGTTTGTCCGGCGATACGGGAGAACCCGCCAGCAGAAAAACTCGCAGGCTGGAGTAATTGAACTTTCTCACATCCGGATGGGCGAGCAGTGCGTAGAACGCGGTAGGAGGAAGGAAGAGATGCGTCACGCGATACTGCTCAATCGCCTGCAACACTTGCGCTGCGTCGAATCCGGGCAAGACGACGTTAGTCCCACCCAATGCGAACATGGTGAATGCGACAACGCCAGCGGCATGCGAGAGCGGAGCAGTACAGAGGCAAACAGGATCGGCGTCGTCGCTTTTCCAGTAGCGAGTGGCCATTTCGGTCATCGTTCCCCAGGCAAGGTTGGTGACGCGGACACCGCGCGCTGGTCCGGTCGTTCCGCCGGTGGGAACGAGGCCCATCATTCGGTCGAGATTGCCGTGGGGATCAGGCCAGTCGAGATCGTTCTCAGTTTGTGCGTTTCCCAGTTCCATGAACGCTGCGAGTGAAGGATGCTCACCGTCCGGGCCGTCGATACAAATCAGATGCTGCAAGGAGGGAACGCGTTGGCGGATCTCTGCGACTTGCTCGCGAAAACGGCTATGATAGAAAAGCCAAGCCGTCTCGGAGTAGTTCAGAAATTCCACGTTGGCGTCGGTGGCATTACGAAAGTTGATGGGGACCCATGCGGCCCCGGCGCGCAGTATGCCCAACATGCAGAACAGAACCGCCGCATGATTGTGGGAGTAGATGGCCGCCCGCTGTTCCGGCTGGATGCCGTGAGCCCACATCCCGCGGGCGATGCGCTCGCTGAAGGTGCGCGTTTCAGCGTAGGAATAGCGAGCGTCCCCGTCGAGAATCGCGATCCGCTCGGCATGGAGATCCGCGCTCTTGTCGAAATAATCGATCGCTCGCATCGTTTCCCTTGCTGGTGGAGAGCCGGGCGCCCCGCCCGGCAGGACGGACGAGGCGCCCGTCCCTCCACGAACCAACTAAGACGACAGCCTCGCCTTGGAAAGCCCGTGCGTTTCCAAAACACCGAGGATTTCGCGATGGCCAAATGCTTGCGCCGCTGACGCGAAGCCCACCGTGCGCGGAGCGGCGTGCACCAGGTTGTGGGCGGCGAACACCTGAATGAGCGCGGTCTGGCGATAGCAACACGTGCCGAAGACCGCACACTGCACGGAGTCGGTGCTGCCACGGCCGACGATCACGTCAATCGTGCGATGTTCGCGCGGATTTTCCCGCGGAGGTGTGCCGCCCGTCACCGCGTTCGCCATCTCACCGAGCCTTCGTTCCTGCTCGGCGGGAGGCAGTGGACGGATCTGCTCCTCGAACAATTTCTCCGTCGCCGCCACGCCTTCCATTATCTGCCGGTCGAGCAGTCCGCCAAACGACCGCACGTTCGCTATCTGCGGATGATCCTTGTACCAGACCGGATGCGGGAAACCTCCCCACGCCAGCGCGAGCTGAGTTTGGATGCTGCCCGGTACGACCACATCATAGCGAGTGGCGCGCGGCCAGGGCTTGTACGCGTTCTGCTCCAGGAAGTAAGCTTCGGTTTGAATAACGGCAAAGATCGTCTGGGTCGAGCCGAAGGTTGGATTGCCTTTGAACATAGTAAGCACTTCCAGCGTGTCAATGCCGCGATTGTTCTCGAGGCAGATGCGAATCGCGGAGTCGCTCACCGCCGACATGAACGCGGTAGCGGGAGCAGCGAGCAGTCCGCGCTCGGCAAACTTGCCACCCCATTTTTCCGCCACTGCGCGCACCCAAGCCTGTTCCCCGCCGATATCCAGATAATGGCAGCCTGCATTCAGCGCGGCTTCAATCACCCGCGGGCCGTTGTAGATAAAAGGCCCGGCTGTATTGCAGACCACTTTCGCGCCGCCGAAAACCTGCGTGAGTTCTTCGACCGAGCCCTTGGTCTCGACAATTTCATAGTTGGCAGTTTCGATGCCGGGCACGTGCTTCATCACGTCTTCAAGCCGTGCGCGGCTGCGGCCGGCGGCAATGAACGGCACATTGTATTCACGAAGAAATTCCGCTATCAAGCGGCCCGAAAAACCGTTCGCGCCATAGATCACCACTGGCTTTTTGTCGCTCATTCTCTGGCCTCGCTGTGGCCTCGCTGTGGCCTCACTATGGCCTAGCGCTGGGAATCGTCCCCAGAGATACCGATCACGGCAGCCACTTCCAAGTCGAAGCCGAATCAGGTATTCTTTCGGGACCGAGGGCTAATTCTAGGCAAAAGTAACTTTTTGGCTAGTAGGCACGTTTCGGTAACCTAATACCTGCTGGGGACTATCTTCTCGGGAGTATCCTATGGATCACACCAATTGCCCTGTAAAGCTGACGGCTTCCATCATCGGCGGGAAATGGAAACCGCCGCTTCTATTTCATCTTGAAGGCCGAACCCGGCGCTTCTGCGAACTGCAACGGCTTATCCCCGGCTTAACCAAGAAGATGCTGACCCAGCATCTGCGGGAATTGGAGCGCGACGGAATTGTTCACCGAAAGGTGTATGCCGAGGTTCCGCCGCGCGTCGAGTACTCGCTCACTCGCCATGGAGAAAGTCTGAAACCGATTCTGAAGCTGATGTCGGCGTGGGGAACCAGGCATCGGGCCCGATATGGTTTGACTACGGCGCGCCCGCAAGAGCCTGAAAAGCCTGGCAAACCTGTTGAGACGCCAGTTATAGCCGCACCTGTGAGCCCGCACCTGCCGCGCCTGGTCGTCGCAGGCGAAGAAATTCGGGACATTAAAGCATCACTATGAGTTCTCGCAACAAAGCCCTGCTTTCGCACTACGACGATGTTTTTTTGCTCGACGGCGTGCGCACTCCGTTCGTCGAGTACAACACGGCTCTTGGACTCGTGTCTCCGACCGACCTCGGAATCAAAGCGGCTCGAGAGGTCTTTCGGCGGAGCGGTGTGCCACCGGCCGACATAGACATCGTAGTGGCGGGGAACATGGCGCAGGCGTCCTTCGATGCTTATGTGCTGCCGCGGCACATCGGACTCTACTCGGGAGTCCCTATAGAGGTGCCGGCGCACCTCGTGCAACGCGTCTGCGGTACCGGCGTCGAGGCCATTCTTCAGGCCGCCGACAATATCAAGCTGGCGAAAGCCGACTTGGCGCTGGTCGTCGGAACCGAGTCCATGTCGCGCAACCCCATCGCCGCCTACACTCACCGCGGCGGATTCCGCGGGGGTGAGGTGGAGTTCAAGGATTTCCTGTGGGAGGCGCTTCTCGATCCCTGTCCCAACGAAACCATGGGTGGAACCGCCGAGAAGTTGGCGAAACAGTATGGGATCGCTCGCGGAGATGTCGACCAATTCGCTGCCGAGAGTTTCGCGCGCGCCATTGCGGCACGAAAAAGCTGCTTTCTGAGCGGCGAGATCGCGCCGCTGACGAGTGAGGTCTTCGAGCTTCCCGGCTATTCACCGCGTGGAATCAGGCTGCCACGCGGTCTCGAGAAGTTAAGTGAAGATACTCACATTCGACCTTCGCCGTTGGAAGTTCTAGCCAAACTCAAACCATCATTTGGCGGAGTGCAGACCGGTGGCAACAGCTCGGGAATCGTGGACGGCGCGGCGGCGGTGCTGGTGGCTTCCAACAAATACTTGAAGCAGCACAACAAAGAACCGTTGGCGAGAGTGGTCGCCGGGGCCGTGGTTGGCGTCCGCCCCGAGATCATGGGCATTGCGCCGGTGCCGGCTATTCAAGCTTTGCTGGAATTGGCTGGCCTGAGCCTGCCGCAAATCGATCGCTTCGAAATCAACGAAGCCTTTGGCGCTCAGGTTCTTGCCTGTCAGCGCGAGCTTGGCCTCGACCGCAACAAGCTCAATGTCAACGGAGGGGCCATCGCCATCGGGCATCCGCTCGGAGCCACCGGAGTCCGGCTGGCAATCACGCTGGCACGGGAATTAAAGCCCTCCCGCCTGCGCTGCGGCGTTGCCTCGGCTTGCATTGGAGGCGGACAAGGCATCGCCTTACTGATCGAGAACACTTCCGCCGCCAACTAGAGTGGTTTCACAGACGATGGGCACGGGCGGCAGCAGGCGAGTTTCGCCCGGCTAAGTCCTGAGCCTCCTTTAGTGTGGGACATATCCGTTGGTGATCGCAGCAACACTGGCGCGCTGGCGGGTATGACCCGTCGTTACCCTCGCTACATACCTACCTGGAAATTCGCTTGCTAGAACATCCTGTGCAGATTGGGTTCTGCCGGAAGGAGAATCATGCCTCCACCAGAAAACATCGACGCGCTCCAGCGCGGGTGGCTCCGACTAAAGGTGAAGGATATTGAGGGATACCTCGCGCTTTACAGCAATTTGGTCATTCACCACGGGTACTCCAGTCGCATCCGGCCGGGCGTCCCGGGGCTAAGGGAACACTACACCAATCTTCTAAAGGGCTTTCCCGACCTGCGGATCGAGATTGACGACATCATTGCCGAAGGTGAAAAAGTCGCTCACCGGTTTACGTTTTGCGGCACACATCGCGGAGAGTTCCTGGGGATTGCGGCCACCGGAAACGTGATTTCTGCGCCCGGGGTGCAGATCAATCTTTTCTCTGCGGGCAAGTGTATTGAAGTATGGTCGGTGCATGACAGCTATCGCTTCCTGACACAAATCGGGCCGTGCCTCAGCTTCGCGATAGGGCGACAAAGTGAGAGTAACAATATGCGCTACTCCCTGAAGGCGCGCAAACCCAGCCGGGACCCGATTCGCTAGCTCATGGGGAGTAGCCCCGCTTCCACGCGGTCGTCGGCTCAGGCTGAGCGCGGAGCGCCGGTGGCGTAAATCCCGCCCAGGAAGACATCTCCGATTTCGCGCGCCAGGACTTTCGCGTCGCCATCGACGTGCGGGTTGTACCAGGTGTAGATCCAGTTCATCATTCCGAACAGTGACAGGACAGCCACGCGGGAGTTGAACTGCAGACCCTTGGCTGCCTTCAGCGCGTCGACGAGGTCGGCACAGCAATGGTAGTACTGCCGCTTGAGGCGGGCAATCTCCGCGCCGAGCCCTTCTTTGAGCACGTCGTCTTCGTGCGAGAGCACCTTCATCGATTTCGGATTCGCAAGAAAGTATTCGAGATGCGCGAGAATGAAAACTCGAACGCGTTGCTCTGGATCTCTCTCCTCTTTTAGGCGTTCGCGGACGAGGTCCATGACCGAGAGAAAGAGATGCCTCTGGATGACATAGAGCAATTTTTCCTTGGATTCGAAGTAGTAATAAAGACCGGCCAGGGACATCCCGCTGGCTCGAGACAAATCGCGGATGGAAGCACCCTCGTATCCTTTTTCGTAGAAAATTGCGGTCGCATGTTCTAGGATTTTCGCTAGTTGGCGGTCGTAGCGGCTGTCAGAACTGGCAGCGGCGGAGTCGGGTGCGGGCTGGCTCAATTGTGATGTTGGATTCATTTGTATTCGAGCGAACGTTCGTTACACCGTGCTCCATCTTACGCACCATCCTTATTCTGTGGCAAGAACCCTATAGCCGGCGCTTAGGAGGTTGGGCTCTTCGACGCGCTTAACCCCTGGCTAATGATGCTTATTCGAGAAGGAGCCGCATGCACGGGACCATGATGCACGGAACCATGATGCACGGAACCATGATGCATTATCCGCTGACGCTCGCTCACAGCCTGGAGCGTGCGGGCAAATTTTTTTCAAATACTGAGATCGTTTCTCGACGGCCAGACCATGCGCTCCACCGTTACACCTATGCCGACCTTTATCGGCGGGCGCGGGCTCTGGCGGAAGCCCTGCAGAAAGCGGGCCTGAAGCGCGGCGATCGCGTGGCAACTCTGATGTGGAATCATCACGCGCATCTGGAAGCCTACTTTGGCATCCCGATCTCGGGCGGTGTGTTGCACACGCTGAACCTGAGGCTGGCGCCGTCAGAGATCGCCTACATCGCCAATCACGCGCAGGACCGGTTCCTGATCGTCGACGATGTGCTGCTGCCTTTGTATGAGAAGCTTCGAGACTCGGTGAAATTTGAACGTGTCATCGTAGTTGGCTGGTCGGGCCGCGGCACCGCATCAGTGCGCGTTTCAGGGCAAGACGACTATGAGGATTTCCTGAGCACTGCTTCCGGCAATTTCCGTTATCCCGATCTTGACGAAAACGAAGCTGCTTGCATGTGTTACACCTCGGGCACAACGGGAGTTCCGAAGGGAGTTGTGTACACGCACCGGTCCGTGATGCTGCATTCCTTTCTGCTCACTACCGTGGACAACTTTGGCATCTGTAATGCCGACACCGTGTTGCCGATTGTTTCCATGTTTCACGTCAACGGCTGGGGGCTGTCGTACGCTGCGACGCTGGTGGGATCGAAACAAGTTCTGCCCGGCCCTCACCTCAAGCCGGAAAGCCTGCTGGACCTGTGTGAACAGGAGCGCGTCACAGTTGCCGGGGGCGTGCCTACGGTCTGGCACAGCATTCTGGAATGTCTGGACCATAATCCGGGCAGGTGGAAGTTGCCGCCCATGCGAGTTCTCATTGGCGGGGCGGCGCCTTCGCTCGCGCTCATCCAGAGACTGCAGCAGCGGGGATGGAACATGGTGCAAGGTTGGGGGCTGACCGAGAGCAGTCCGCAAGCGACCACCAGCCAAATCATGGCGCACATGCAGAATTGGCCTGAGGAAAAAAAGTGCGAAATCAAGACGCACGCGGGAATTCCGGTTCCGTTCGTGGAGAGAAGAGTCGTCAGCGAGCAGGGAGAAGGTCCTTTTGAAGAAGGGCGATTTGCAGAGGTTCCGTGGGACGGAAAAACCATGGGAGAAGTGCAACTGCGCGGGCCTTGGGTTGCGGCCAGCTACTACAATCTGCCGGCGGAAAACGACAAATGGACCGAAGACGGATGGTTCCGCACCAGCGATGTTGGAACCGTTAACGCCGAAGGCTATCTGAAAATCGTGGACCGTACAAAAGACCTGATCAAGTCGGGCGGCGAGTGGATCAGTTCCGTCGACCTGGAAAATGCTCTGGTCGCGCATCCGGAAATTCGCGAAGCGGCGGTGATCGCCGTTGCCCATCCCAAGTGGCAGGAGCGGCCTGTGGCTGTGATCGTGGCGCAGGAAGGCGCGGCGTTGTCTCCGCAAGCGCTACGCGACTTCCTGTCGCCGAAGTTCGCAAAGTGGCAACTGCCGGATGCATTCGTGTTTGTGGAGGAGCTGCCGCATACCTCCACCGGGAAACTGCTGAAAGCGGAACTGAGGCGGCGCTTTCGAGACTGGAAGTGGGAAGGGTGATTCGTATCAGGGTATGCCTTCAGGCATCCGCAAATCGCCCAGCCCCTGAAGGGCGTCTGAGTTTGAAGAATTGTGGTATCGCTAAAGCGATACCCTGATACGAATCCCTCTTGCACCGCGTACTGATAGATCAAATTCACGGTTGGCCTGCATGGAACGAACGGGCCGGCGGCACACGCATTTGATTGCCACCCGTGAACCTACTTGACCTGGAGCGATTCCAAATACTTATTCAGATTCACGATGCGTTCCTGTACCAGCTCCTCGTGGCCACCACTCAGTTTCCAGAACACCGGGCCCCACACGGGCATTTCCTGATCGCCATGAGGCACCAGACTGGTTTGACCGCGCAGAATGCTGGTTACCTTGCCCGCAGGATACCTTCCGCCATTGCGCTTGGCCAGGCCCGTCAGATCGGCAGGCAGGGATTTGAGCGAGGCTGCGGCGGGGCCATCGCCTTTTGCGTCCTTACCATGGCAGGAGGCGCAATAACTCATGAACATTTCCTTGCCGGATGCGGGAGAGGTTTGCGGCGCCGCTTCATGTTTGACTTCAGTCTTTGCTTCCTGAGCTGTGGCAACCGTCACGCTGGCAAGGACCAGCGTCACCAAACCAGCGAAATATCGCATGCCCATAGATTCCTCCCGTGGTCCGCGCGATTCGGTTCCAATATAGCATCGTCGCGGGACCACACTTGCAATGGGAAACGACAGCCACGCTAGCCGCTCCAGGAGCAAACGGCCATCGTGGCTTCCCGCCCCCTCAAAACGAAAACTTCAACGAGAACTGCAACTGCCGCGGGTTAAACATCGTTCTCGGCTTGCCGAAACTGGGAAGCGGAGTACTGGGAATCGTTACCGGCACGAGCCCGTCAGCGACCCAAGCCCCCGGGTTTCCTATCGCCTGCTGCGTGGCGCAAGACACCGAGGCAGCGCCCTGCTGGATGGCAAGCGTGGTTGCGTCGTTGTAGTGCTTGGGGATGGTGGGAGTGGCCCCGCAGAAAGCCGGGGAGCCGTAAACGTAACTCACTTCATCCACGTTCGGGTGGTTGAGCAAGTTGAAAGCGTCGACACTCAAATCGAGCAGCTTGGTCTCGGCAAACCGAAAATTCCGCGACAAGCGCAAATCCCACGAATACAGTGGCGCGCCGACGTAGGTGTTTCGGCCGACGGTCGTCGAGCAGTTGGAGACGGAAGTGCACGTACCGGTGACCGGTGCACCACCGACACGATCCGTGCTTAGACCGGCAACATCGCCAAACGTATTTTGTCCGGCGAACAAGGTGAAAGGACGTCCGGACTGTAGGGTGATAATGCTGCTGAGCTCGAAGTCGCGGAGAACAGTGTGTTCCGGTGCGGTCGCCGTGAAGTTCGTAACCAGGCGGTTACGAATGTCCTGGTTGGAGTTACCGCGTTCCGAATTGTAGTCGAACTGGTTGGGCGGCAGGTTGATAAAGGTCGTGAAATTCCCGTTGTCGATGGTGTGAGAATAGGTGTAGTTGGCGGTCATCCGGAAATTCTTGATTCGCTCCATGGCGGTCAGCGTCATCCCGTTGTAGACGGCGTTGGCAACATCGTTGTTGTAGTCGAGCAGGCCGCCGCTTAGAGTGGGTGCGGGAAGGACGGCACTCGGGACACCAAACTCCAAGCCGCTGGGATTATACGGAAGAAGAGGGTTAGCGGGATTGTTCAGGTACGCAAAAAACGGTCCTAGCCCGAAGGGCCCTAGCGTCGGCGTTCCCGGGCAAGCAGTGAGACTGCCGCTCGGATCGAGCAACCCTTGAGCATAGTAGGGATTGTTCGGCTTGCTGGTGCCAGCGGGGCAGTTGACGTTGATGTTATTTCCGCGGACCAGCTTATGCGCTCCCACAAAGAGAAATCCTGCTTCGACCGTGAGACCTTTCCCGAACTGGTGATCGATCTGCAAACTAGCCTGCTCCGCATAGGGAAGGCGAGCGTTACGCTGTATGCCTCCAGAACCCACGCCACAGGCCCCTGCCGGCCCTTCGGGGCTCAGAGTGCACGGCCCACTCAGACTCACTGTAGGGTAAGCAGTGGGACTAGCGCCGAGGATACTTAGCGCCTGCAAAGCTGCGACACTTATGGTGCCGCCGGGGAGTTCGGTGCAGTTAAGTCCAGGTGGGCAGGGGATGGCTGGGGTACCGGGGAATCCAGGGTCTGCGGATAATTGCCAGCCACCGTTCTGCGCGCCAGTGTGAACCATCGGAACTACGACTCCCTGCGTAAACCCGTTTGCGGCGCAACTGGGATCTGCGCTTGGCGGATTGCAGAAGTACCCGGCTACCGTCTTCTGGTTTCCAGTCGTGAAGAAGAAAGTCAGGTTGTTGCGATCGAAGAAGGTCCCGAACCCGGCGCGGATCACCGTCTTGGAGTCAGGTGAGTAGGCAAATCCAATTCGCGGCTGGAAGCCGCGATAGTCGGAGTTAACCGTGCTGCCCAGGCCGGTTTCGAAATCCCAGCGCAAGCCGTAGTTGAAGGTCAGCTTGGGCGTAACTCGCCATTGATCTTGTGCAAAGAATCCCCAGTAGGCGTGGTTCAACGTGTAAGCGTAGTTGGAATACTGGTTGGTCGGAAAGGCATTGGGCCAGCCGCTGCCGAATCCGCCGCCGGTCGGCGGTAAGGGCTGGTACCCGTTCTGGAAGCCGGATCGCGGAACCGCAACTCCCCAATAAAGGAACGCCACGCCGTCTGCCGGAGTCTGAAGCGGGCAGGGATTCGACGACTGAGAAGCCGTCCCATAGGTTCCGGTCAGTGCACCGGCCACGGTATCGGCAAACTGATAGAGGCAATCGAGATTCGGAAAGAGTCCGCGCTCCGGGGTGAACCCGGGGTAGTTGTTGTAACTCCAAACGTAATTCCCATCGAATCCAAATTTGACGACGTGGTTGCCCTTGACCCAGGAGAGAGAGTCGGAGTACTGTGCCCGGCTCTCGTAGATTGCGTCATAGGTGCCGAAGTTGTGTCCCATCTCCAGGTCGTTGACGACGCTCAGGTCGGGCTCGCCGGTGGCTCCAGGGAAATTGTAGTGGCGTCTGGAATACTGCCCGAGTACGGTGTTGACCAGGTTCGATCTCAGCACCGAGTTCAACGTGCCCACCAGCGATTGGTCGCGGATGAAAAGATTGCGCGCCCCGCTTGGAGTACCGAGACCGCCGCCATCTTCCGTGTTGCCGATCAGCTCGCCGAGGTCACGCGCATCCTCCACCACATAGCGCAGCGCGAAGCGATTATTGTTGTTGATCTGATGATCGAGTTTCGCAAAGCCGTAGTCGTTGTCGACCGTCTTCAGAACCCCCTGCAGATAGGAGAAAGGCGAGCCCGTGCAATCCGCAGGCTTAAGATCGCAGCCCTCGGGCGAAAGGCCCAGGTAGCCTTTGGCTTGATCGATCTCATTGATGTTGTTGTACAGATCCGGGGCGTAGGTGGGAGATGCACCGCGACGGTGCCCCTCATAGTTCAGGAAGAAGAACGTCTTGTCCTTCTGGATCGGGCCGCCGAGGGTGCCGCCAAACTGGTTCTCGCGCAATTCATCGGGTAACGGCGCTGGCTGCAGCAGCGAGCGTGCGTCGGTGGCGCTGTTCTGGAGGTACTCGTACACCGAGCCGTGAAGCTGGTTCGTGCCAGACCGGGTCACAATGTTGACAATGCCGCCGAGCGCGCGGCCATATTCCGCTCCGAAACTGTTGTTCACCACGCGGAATTCCTGCACGGAATCCTGCGGGGGCGTGGCGCGCTGCACACCGGTAATCGTATTGACGAAATCGGCGCCGTCCACCGTGATCTCGTTGCTGAACGAGCGCATGCCTCCGAAGGAGATTTGCGTGACCTCGAACTCGGTGAAGGTCGTTCCCAGAGCAGTTCGGCTGGTGGCGACACTGGGTGCAAGCAGAGCGAAATCGGTGAAGAGCCGGCCGCTGATGGGCAGATCTGTAATCTGCTGCGTATCGATGACTTGGCTCACCTCGGAGCGAGTCGTCTCCACCGCTGGGGCCTCGGTGCTAACCACAACCTCCTCCTTGACCCCAGCCACCTTGAGAGTCAGGTTGAGGGTGGCGGTTTGACCGACTGTCAACTCTACGCCAGTGCGCGTGTATTTCCCGAAGCCGGCGGAACTGGCCGTGAGTTCGTAGCGCCCTGGCGGCAGGCCGGGCACCGCGTAAAACCCGGCGTCGCTCGATACGGCGGTGAAGGTCTGGTTGGTGTCCAGCGAGCGGACCGTGATCGTGGCCTTGGCGATGGTTCGCCCTGCCTCATCGGTGACGGTTCCATTCAGCAAGGCATAGCCAATCGTGGCCTGCGCTGTTGCATATTGAGTTAACCCCAAGGCTAGGAACAGGCTACACAAGCAGACAGCTAACCTACGTGATTTCATAGACCTCCTGTCATTCGAGCGAACGTACGTTCGATTTAACGAACAGAGCAAGCCCTGCTCCAACGTCCTTTACGTTTGAGCTACCTCACAACCGGATCTTTTGATTCCTACCCCAACCCCACCGTTCACAGTCCGAAGCCGTTATCCGGAGGCAGATCACTCCTCGTGCAGCCTGCAAGCCCCATCGCTAACCTCAAGCACTGTGCGCCAGTGGAACGGACTTCCCCCACACTTCCTGCGCCGTTTCCGCGACCAGGCGCAGCTTCGCTTCCTGGTCCGCAACCGTCACGGCGTTACCTTCAATGGTGGAGGCGAAACCACATTGTGGACTGAGGGCCAACCGCTCCAGCGGAATAAAAGCGGAGGCGGCTTCAATCCGCTTCTTCAGTTCGTCCTTGCTTTCGAGGTCCGGCTTCTTGGAACTCACCAGACCGAGCACGACGGTGCGGTCTGCCGGCACCTGCCGCAGCGGTTCGAAACCGCCGGAACGCTCGTCGTCGTACTCCAGCAAGAATCTCTGGAACTTTGTATTGCGAAACACTTTTGTGATCGGGCCGTAGTCGCCGGCGGCGTAGAACTTGCTCTGGTTGTTGCCGCGGCAGAGGTGCAGGCCGAACGTAATACCGGGATGGTCGCCGATCACGGCATTGTCCATTTCGATCGACAAATCCAGCAGCCGGTCGGGGTCGTTGCCACGCTGCCGATACCCCTCTCGCAAGTCCGGGTCCAAGAGAGCGGTGTACTGCGGCGAGTCGATCTGAATGTAAGTGCAGCCCAGGCGAATCAACTCTTCCACTTCATCGCGCAATATGTCGACCAAATCGGCGAGGTAAGCGTCGACGGTTGCATAAGCCCCGGCGGATTTCTTGCTGTCGTAGTAAGCCGCGGCCTGCTGCGCGCTGATCATCGTAGTCTTGGCCGGGTGGTGGGTGCGCGCGCGGACATAGGTAAATTCTTCGGCGCAGAGCGGCCGTTTGCGACGCAGTTTGGAAACGACCACTGGACGCGGCAAAACTAATTCTTCGCCCTTCTCGTTTCGGAACGGAATTGCCCAGCCACCGTACTTGTCGAATCCTTCGACGGCGTCAATCAAGTGTCCGTAGAAAGCATAGCGGCGCACTTCGCCGTCGGTGAGCACTTCCATGCCGGTGCGAATTTGCAGGTCGATGCATTCATCGACGGCCCGGTCTTCCACTTGCTTGAAGGTGGCGTCGGTGAGCTTGTGCTCCGCGTGCCGGTCGCGAGCTTCTTTGAGATACGCGGGACGCAACAGACTTCCAACGACGTCGCTGCGATACACGACCTACCTCCACGAACGGCCGACCGTCGAAGCCACTTGGTTCGACGGCCGCACTCTGCCTCGCCGGGATCCACGAGGGCAACTATGCGGGAATCACTCTAATCCAAATTCGAGCTCGACCACAAGTAGAAACTAGGCTCCCTTGCAAAGTAGTATGTTGCGAGATAACCGGTTACTTTTCCGTGCCCTAACTTGGTTACTTCGAAGTGCCTTTACGAAGGGGCGCTGCACAGGAGTATGATGGCGCTCCACCGGCACGGCACCGCGAGACAGGAGTGGACATGAATCCGAACATCAAAGCGACGGTCGTGGGAAGTTATCCAGTGCCGTCATGGCTGGTGGGCAACACTTCGCGGTTGGTTCTGCGGGATGCGGTGATGGCGGTGTTGAAGATCCAGGAGCTTGCCGGCCTGGACCTGGTGACCGACGGCGAGCTGATGCGCTTCGATCCCAGCCATCCGGAGACCAACGGGATGGTGGACTATTTCGTCTCGCAAATGGAAGGCATCCGCAGCCATTTTGCGCTCTCCGATTTCGACCGCTTTCGCTCCGATCGTGCTTCGTCCGCTCGCTTGCTGACCGCGGGCATGGTGGCCGGCAAAATCGGCGAGGGCACTCTGAATCTGCCCAGAGACTACGAGTTTGTAGCGCCGCTCACAAAGACGCCGCTGAAGTTCACTTGTACCGGCCCGCACATGCTGTCGCGCATGGTGACGAACTGCTACTACAAAGACATTCCCGACTTGGCCATGGATCTGGCCGCCGTGCTGCGCCGCCAGCTGGAATCGATTGAAGCCGATGCGGTGCAGCTTGATGAAGCCTGCATCGCCGGCTACCCGCAGGATTCAGCTTGGGCCGCGGACGCGATCAATCATGTTCTCGACGGCATACTGAACGAGCGCGCCGTGCACATCTGTTTCGGCAATTATGGCGGACAGCCGGTGCTTCGCGGCTTCTGGCGCGATCTGGTTCCGTTTCTTAATTCGCTGCACGCGGATCATCTCGTGCTCGAATTTGCGCGGCGCGGCTATGACGAGCTTGACGTCTTCACCGATCTGGATCCGAAGATTGCACTGGGCATCGGCTTGATCGACATCAAAGATAACGAAGTGGAAACGCCCGACCTCGTGGCTTCGCGCATCGAGCGCGTAGTGAAGACGTTAGGTGCGGAGCGTTTGCGCTATGTCCATCCCGACTGCGGATTTTGGATGTTGCAACGCAGTGTGGCGGATCGCAAGATGCGCGCGCTGGTCGAGGGAAGGAATCTGTTCGAGGGTCGGGCGTAGGCGGTTGTGAGATTGCTTTGAAAGGGCGCGGCTTCAGCCGCGCCGTAAGCCGTCTCTAGGCGCTAGCGATGCCTGCAGTCGAGTCAAAGAACAGGGCTAAGAGATGCCAGTAGTAACATCCATTGGCGAAGAAGAAAAGGCACAGGTTCGCGCTGTCGTGTTTGGCCACCTCGCGGGCGTTGTTGTAGCGCCTACGGTGAAAGCCTTGTGGGACCGGCGCGTATTCGATGTCTTCGGCTCCGCCGGCGAGTGGGTGGACTTCGATCGGATCGCACAAGAAACTCGTGCCAATCGCGGCTACTTGCGAGTCGCGTTGCGCCTGCTGGCATCGTGCGGCTGGCTGAAACAGCAAGTTGAAAGTGGACACGCCCCGCGCTATGCACTGACCGCCGAGGGAAAAATCGCCGTGAGCACGGCGCCACTTCTTTACGGCGAAGTTCTCTCTTTCGTTGCGAAGGCGGTTTTCCTGGAAGATTTTTTGTTCGGAGCATCCGACCGGCCCGTGCTTCCGTCGCTGCAGGAACTGGTTCGTCGATCGAAAGAGCATTGGGGCCTGCAACCTAACACCGACCCCGTCGTCAGCAAGGTGCGAAATCAAATTCGCGAACACCTCGATGGCATGCTCATTGGCCCGGCCATGGTTGCGCTGGCACGCGCTGAGATTCTGGCGCAACTCGAGCGGCCGGTGGACGTCGATGCCATTGCCGCTAATCGCGCAAGCCTTACGTGCATCCTCGATCTGCTGGCTGCACAGGGATGGGTCACATTGGAATCGACTGCGCGTGACAAGCATTCCGTGAGCCTGACCGCGTGCGGCCGTTATGCGGCGCAGATTGCGACTTCCTACGGAGTAACTATCTCGTACCTGCCGCTATTCGATAACGTGAGCACCCTTTTATTTGGCAATTCCCGCATTCCGCGAATGGATGAGAGCGGAGTGGAACTGCTGGTCAATCGCGGGATGAACGTCTGGGGCAGCGGCGGTGCGCATCGCACCTATTTCAAGAAGGTGGACGAGATCATCGTTGAGATCTTCAACCGTCCGCTTGATCTGCAGCCTCGTGGCATCTGCGACATGGGCTGCGGCGACGCGAGTTTTCTCGAACATCTTTACTTCGCGGTAAAAAATAAAACCGAGCGCGGCAAGGTGCTCGACAAGCATCCTTTGATTCTTGTCGGCGCCGATTTCAACAAGGTGGCGCGCCGGGTCGCTAAACAAACGCTGCGGAAAGCCGGCATTCCCGTTTATCACGTGATCCCCGGCGACATTAACCGGCCCGCCCAACTGGCGAGCGATCTGGAAGAACTGAATCTCGACATCCACGATCTGCTGCACGTGCGTTCTTTTCTTGACCACAACCGGCCGTACATTCCACCGGCGAATTATGCTGGCGGAACGCGTATACGAAAATCCAGCGGCGCGTTCGCTCACCTCGGAGAAGAGATTGCGTGCGACGAACTGGAAGAAAATCTTACTCGCCACTTGAAGCGGTGGGCGCCTTATGTAGGACGATTTGGATTGCTGGCGCTGGAACTGCATACGCTGCCTCCGGAGGTCGCGGCCGCGAATTTGTCGAAGACGCCAGCTGTGGCTTACGACGGGACGCATGGGTTCTCCGATCAATATCTCGTGGAATTACCGGTCTTTCTGAACGCGGCCAAAGAAGCGGGACTGAAAGCCGACCCACGATTTCAGGCGAAGTTTCCACCGTCGGATTTGGCAACGGTGAGCATCAACTTTTTCACCACGGCCGGCGATCCATTCGACGCCGGATTGTAAGCAAGTCATGGAGCGACGGGCTCCTCGCCCGTCCACCTTCGCCGCAAAGGAAACTCAGGGGGCCGAATGTTCTTGCAGGACTACTGGTACGCGGTGGCGTGGGATCACGAGATCAAACGCTCGCCTTTCGGGCGCATCGTTTGCGGTGAGCCCATCGTTCTCTATCGTCAGACCAGCGGGGCGCTCTCGGCCTTCGAAGATTGTTGCCCGCATCGGCTACTGCCGCTCTCCAAGGGCTTTTTGCAAGGCGAGCACCTGGTTTGCAAATATCATGGGCTGCGCTTCGACAACGGCGGCCAGTGCGTCTGGATGCCCGGCCAGGAAGGGATTCACAAAGACGCCAAGCTGCGCATCTATCCTGTGGCCGAGAAGCATCGCTTCGTCTGGGTTTGGATCGGCGACCCGGCGTTGGCCGACGAGAGACAGATTCCGGATCTCTCCTGGTGCTCGGACCCGGCCTGGGTTTTCGAAGGCAGCACTTACCACCTCAAGTGTAACTACCAGCTTCTCGTCGATAACTTAATGGACTTATCGCATGAGACGTTCGTGCATCCGTCGAGCATTGGGCAACACGAAATTCTTGAAGCTCCTATCAAGGTTACTTCTGACGCGACCTCGGTGCGCGTCACGCGCTGGATGCACAACATCGATCCACCGCCGTTCTGGGCGTCGAATCTGCGGTCGTTTGAGAAATGCGACCGCTGGCAGATCTGCAATTTCACTTTACCGGCAAACGTCATGATCGACGTGGGCGTGGCGCTGGCTGGAAGCGGCGCGGAGAGCGGCGACCGCTCCAAGGGCGTGACTGGGATTGTGGTCAATCTCATGACTCCGGAGAGCGAGACTTCCACTTGGTATCACTGGGGCATGGTACGCAATTTTCAAACGGACGACCGCGGCCTGACATTCCGCATTCGCGACGGGCAGGCCGCGGTGTTTGCAGAAGACACGGAGATTCTTGAAGTGCAGCAGGAGAATATTCTGCGGCGGCCGGAGCGGCAGATGCTTAATTTCAAGATCGACGCCGGGGGAGTGAATGCTCGGCGGATTATTGAGCGCGAGTTGGCGCGGCAGGGTGCGAAGTAGGTCCGATATCGATGTGAGTACGGGCGGGGCGCCCGTCTCTCCACTCTTGTTCTCTAGGGCTTGGGTTTCGACTCATTCTTACTCTCGTTTGCGCGGAAAATGACGTAGGCTCGAATGTCGGCTGCATCTTGCTGCGATACTTCTTTGCCAAACGGCACCATGCCGAGCGATTGATAAGCGCCGTCGCGAACAATCTTGAACCAGCGCTCGTTTGCCAGCGTACTGGAGTAGCGAAGATCCGGCAGCAATCCGCCGCTGACGGCTACATCGCCGTGGCATCCGGAGCAGAAGCGCTGGTAGACGGCTTCTCCGTGGTGAATCTGCTCGGCACTTGCGGTCGATGCGGGCGGATTCAAAACCGGTTCTTCAAGCGGCGGCAGCGACGGAAGGCTTGCCTTCCCTTCCAGCTTGAACGCCAGCATGCGGCTGACATTGCGCACTCGTCCTGACTTGAACGAAACCTCGCCCGCGACCAGTGGAAAAACTCCGCCCCATCCGGCGAGCACTGCGACGTACTGCTCGCCATTTACGGTGTAGGTCGCGGGGCCGGCCATCACTCCGGTCTGCGCGTCGAACGACCAGACCTTCTCGCCCGTGCCGGCGCGATAGGCTTCAAAGCATCCGGCGGCGGTGCCTTCGAAAACCAGATTCCCAGCGGTGGCGAGTGTCCCGCCATTCCACGGTCCTGGACGCTCCACCGCCCAGGCTTGTTTCTGCTGCACCGGATCCCACGCGACCAATTTTCCTTTGACGCTATCGAGAATCGCTTTCTTGATCTTGGGATCCTGCGGCATTCCGGCGGCTACCATGTCGATGCCGAAATTCAACGCCAAAGCTTTGAACTCGAAATCTTCCTCCGACTTATATTTGAATCCGACTTGATTGACAGGAATGTAAGTCAGGCCGGTCAGCGGACTGTAGGACATGGGCTGCCAACTGTGCGCGCCCAGCGGTCCGGGAACGATCGGCGGCGAGTCAACGTGGGGGTAGCGCGCCGTGGCGCTTTCAATCGGACGGCCGGTTTTCATGTCGATGCCGGTGGCCCAGTTCACGAAAGTGAAGGGCTTCGCCGAAATCAGCGCACCGTTCTCGCGGTCGATGACATAGAAGAAGCCGTTCTTCGGAGCGTGCAACAGTACTTTCCGTGTTTTACCGTCGATGGGAATATCAGCCAGAATCATCTGTTCGGCTGAATCGTAGTCCCAGTCGTCCGCGGGAGTTTCCTGATAATGCCAAACGTATTCTCCGGTGTCTGGCTTGAGCGCAACGATGGAGCACGTGAAAAGATTCTCGCCGCCCTGCGGACTTCGATACTTCACGTTCCACGGTCCGCCGTTGCCGACGCCGATGTAGAGGAGGTCAAGCTCCGGATCGTAGACAATGGCATCCCAAACCGCGGCACCGCCCCCGATCTTCCACCATTCGCCAGACCATGTCTTGGCGGCTTGCGCGAGAATCGGCTGCTCGAATGGTTTCGACGGATCGCCGGGCACGGTGTAGAAGCGCCACACCAGCTTGCCCGTCTGCGCATCGTAGGCGGAAACATAGCCGCGCATGCCGACCTCGGCGCCTCCGTTGCCGATCATCACCTTGCCCTTCACGATGCGCGGCGCGCCCGTGATCGTGTAGCGCCACTGCGGATCGATGGTGAGCTGTTCCCACACCGGCTGGCCAGTAGCGGCATCAAGCGCGATCAGACGGCCGTCGAGAGTCCCGATGTAGATTTTGCCTTGCCAAATGGCGACGCCGCGATTCACCACATCGCAGCATGCGTTCGCTCCCCACTGCGGCGGCACTTTCGGATCGTAGGACCACAGGCGAGCGCCGGTCGCGGCGTTCAGCGCAAACACCTTGCTCCAGGCGGTAGAAAAGTACATCACGCCGTCGACAACGATAGGAGTGGCTTGCTGCCCGCGGTGGGTGTCGAGATCGAAGTACCACGCTAAACCGAGGCGGGCTGCATTGTGATCGTTGATCTGCTTTAACGGGCTGAAGCGCTGCTCGCTATACGTGCGCCCGTAGGTCAGCCAGTTTCCCGGCTGGCTCTCGGCGTGTACGATCTGCGCGTCACTCACGTTTGCGGACGTTGTCGCATGAGATGTTTCTCCCGCGGTGCAGAAGTTGTATCCCCAGAACACCAATGCACCGAGAACGGCTGCCACAATTCCAACGTTAGGCTCGCGCATGACTCTCAACCCTTCCGTCTTGAGCGCTTTTTCGTGGCCGAAAGTTTTCGGATCACTTCCCGGGGCAGCGGCACGCTCTTCAGCCGGTGGGCCTCAGTAGGATGAGCGGCCGCCCACACGTGCGTCTCCCAGCCTTCCATGGCTAATACGCCATCGCGCAGGAATCTGTGGCTGATCACGAAACTGCTCTTTCTCCATTCCGTGACACAGGACTCCGCCACCAGCTCGTCGCCATAGGTGGATGGGGTGATAAAACGCGCCCGCGCCTCCACCAGCGGAATGCCGACGACACCGTGGGATTTGAACAGTTCCCCCAGCGGAAGTCCTGCCGCCCGAAACAGCGCCGATGTGCACTGATCGAACCAGCGGAAATAGTTGGCATAGAAGACGATGTTGGCCGGATCACAATCTCCGAACTCGACCCGGATTCGAATGCGATTTAAAAACATAGGTTGTTCCACCGGCGGAGACGCGGCAAGCCGCGTCTCTACGGGAAAGTAACTGCGATCTTGTCCTCGTATGCCTTTTTCACCAGCTGCCCTTTCATCTCGTAGCGCGGCAGCGTGCCTGCCCGCACCGCTTCGATCGACGCCGAAATACTCAGCGTCGCTTTGATCTTGCGCTCAATCGACAACTTGAGCGCAGCCGAAGCCGCCGGCTCACCGGAACACTCCGCGACAACTTTCAACGGCGGCGCCACTCCGGGGCCGGGCTTGTCCAATACGATTTGAATTTCTCCGGTGGTCGCTGGATAGAAACTTGAAACCACATCCTTGATCGCCGAGGGGAAAACATTGACACCCAGGACGATCAGCATGTCGTCTGTGCGTCCGATGCAACGCAGTTTGAAACCGGTGCGGCCACATCCACAAGAAGTGCCCAATACCTCAATCCGGTCACGCGTGCAAAAACGCAGCAGTGGAACGCATTCCCTCTGCAGGCTCGTGTAGACTAACTCCCCCGTCACGCCCGCTTCGTGCGGTAGGCTTTCGCCCGTCTCCGGATCAATAATCTCAACCACCACACAATCCGGCCCGTTGAAGTGCATCCCAGACTGCTCCGGACATTCACTGAAAATGATGGGCGCCATGTCGGCGTTTCCTAATCCTTCTGTGACTCGCGCGCCCCAGTCCTGCTCCAGCTTGGCGCGGATCGCGGGGATTCCGGCCCCGGGCTCAGCGCCGCAAAACAGTTTCTTCAATCCCAGTTCTCGCGGATCCGTGCCCGCCTGCCGCACGAAATCGGCGAAGTACGCGGCATAGGAGGGTGTGCAATGCATCGCGTTCACGCCCAGCATCGGAATCATCGTCAGCGCCTTTTCCGATGCGCCGGTGCCCAGCGGAACAAACACCGCGCCTATCGATTCGATCGCGTCCTTCGAAGTCAATCCCGCGACGAACAGCGTGAGCCCGGCCGCGTGAATCACGACATCCGTCTTTCTCAAACCCTGCGTGTAGAAGGATCGCGCCGTCAGCCTTGTCCACATCTTTGCATCGTGGCGCGTGATGCCGACGAAACTGGGCTTGCCGGTGGTGCCGGTCGAACTGTGGACCCGAATCACGTCATGCCAGTCGGCGGCGATATGGCGTCCCAGGGGCGGATGCGCCGCCTGGCTTGCGCGCAACTCTTCCTTGGTGGTGAAGGGGAAACGGGCCAAGTCGCGCAACTTGCGAAAGTCCTTGCGACGAACTCCGGCGGCGCGGCACTTTTCCTGATAGAACTCGGATCGAGCAAATAAGTAATCGAGTTGCGTTGTGAGCAGTGCCTGTTGCAGACTCGCTGTCTCCTTCGCGGTCGCGGTCTCGATCTTGCGATCCAAGTAGTCGTTGTAGTCGTTCGATCTCATAGGCCGGTGTGTCACTGGGCTTGCGCCGTGAGAAAAGACGCGACAGATTCTATCGAACGTCCGTTCCATTCCGCAAGCCTTTTCCTGTGTTTCGCTTACAGGGGTCACCCCCACAAAACATGTTTCAAGACCCGTCAGAGATCCTTGAGCTCAAATGATCTTTGAGCTCAATGATAATGATGCTGATCTCCAACGGCCCCAGGTTCTCCACCGTGTGCGGCGGCAGCGGTTGCATCCACTGGGCGCAGGGGATTCTTGGCGCGTCACCCGCCTGGCGGCTATCGAACAGAATCTCGCCCAACTCACCCCGCCGGATGAAATGGCTGAAGCTCTGGACGTAGGCGACCCCGCCCCACCGATGAGTGTGCAGCGGCACGACATCTCCCGCCGCGATGCGGGTATGAAGAACGCGCACCCGCTGGTCTTCGAGCAGCAGTTGATGATGGGCTGGCGCTGCCAGCAGCGCGTCGAGCGCGTCCGGCCACGGCCATTGTTTCGGGTTTTGGCTCATGTCGTTCTGAGACATCGCCAGCTTCTCGTTGGAGACCTGACTCCTCGCCAAGTCCCGAGCACTTATTGAAACTGTGCCATCGTAGTATGAAACGCGCGCGTCGTCAGCTCTTCGAGCGGCCGCGTCCGCAGTTCCGCTGACAGAACTTCAATCCCCCAAGGGCCCCTGTAGCCGGCTTTCTGCATGCCCTGAACGAATCCCGGGACATCAAACTCTCCCTCGCCGCATAAGCGCCGGTGATTGATCGTGTCCTCGTGCAGACTCCATGGCGAATGAACTGTCCCGTCATTTAACTCCACCCCGACTACGTATTCCAGAGGCACGCGGAACACTTCCTCATACGGAATGCCGAGCTTCACTACGTGCCACAGATCGAGCACGATTCCGCCGTTGGGTGAGCCCGCGCCCTTCACCATCGCGAGCGACTCCTCCAAAGTTCGGATCATGGCGAAGGGCATCAGCTCAAAGCCAATTCTTGTGCCGTGCTGCGCGGCCTCTGCGCAGAGAATGGCGAACGCATCGATGAGGCACGGCAGAGAGCACTGCTCCTGAAAGAAATCTCCAACCTTGATATGGCGCGCCCCCAGCGCTTCGGCGGCAGCGAACAATTTTTTCTTTCGGATGTCCGATGCCTTCTTGCGTTCCCCCAACAGGAACCAGTCCGTCAAGAATTCCAACTCCACGTGTTGGATGCCGTTGTCGTCAAGGATCTGCTTCATTTCCTTGAGGCTGTACTTTTCGAGAATGTGTTCGAGGTCGGCGTGCCAGATGCCAAAGCTTTTGAACCCCGCTCTGGAAGCCGACTGCACACGATCCTTGAAGTCGAACGGGCTGTACTCCCGATCCGTATGGGGAAGGCCGGCCGAGATCGTCCAGTAAGACGCGAGTAACTCGACGCCTGGTGTCATCCCGATTCTCCACAAGAAAACGTGCTGCCGTGAGTGCGGCCGGGCGGGGACGCCCGGTTCCCACACGCAAGAAGCTCCGGTCGCCGGTCGCCGGTTTATTTCGCGTCTCGCAATCGTGGCACAGCGCCGATCTCCGACAGGAACGCAAACGTATCCAGAATCTGCCACACCTCGACGGCCAGGCCACCCTGAAAAAGATGTATATGCACACCCGCGGCACGCACCTGCTTTCCAGTGGGAGCACGGCCGAGGTACTCTCCTTTATGCGTCCCGGAAAACAGGAAACGATGTACCACCTTTTCGCCCTCGGCAATGATGTCGTCAATGTCGACGCGCATGTCGGGAAACCCCACGAGCAGGGAGTTGTAATGGTCCTTCAGCCCCGCCACTCCCGGGCGGATACGGCTGGAGAAGCCGTGATGGATCACGGAGCTGCTATACAGCTTTAGATGTCCTTCCAGGTCTCTCGCTTTGAATCGCAACGCGGCCTGTTGCAGCGCTGCGACGTTCTCGAGTCGTGACACGGTCCCCCTCTTCCCCATGACGCGGATGGTGTTTCTTCCGCGTATTGCCCGCGGTTGCCCGCGGCTCAAGAATACGCCGGGGTTGGTTTGAGAACGTCTAGATCTGCGCGCAGACCGATTTGGTCTGGGTGTACAGTTCCAGTGCTGCGTGGCCGCTTTCGCGGCCCCATCCCGACTGCTTGTAGCCACCGAAAGGCAAGGCCGGATCAAAGACGTTGTAGCAGTTGAGCCACACGGTGCCAGCGCGAAGCTTGGCCGCCATGCGATGCGCCTTGCCGATGTCGCGGGTCCACACCGCGGACGCTAATCCATAGATCGTGTCATTGGCGAAGCCGACGACCTCGTCCGGGTCACTGAATGGAATCGCGGTAACCACCGGGCCAAAGATTTCCTCGCGCACGACTTTCATGTGCGGCTTCACGTCAACCAGGATGGTGGGCTCGACGAAATATCCCGTGCTCCCAATCCGGTGGCCGCCCACGATGGCCTTTGCACCCTCCTTGGCGCCGGAATCAAGATAGCCGCAAACACGGGCCAGTTGCTCCTTCGAAACCAGCGGCCCGAGGTTGGTGGACGGATTGATGCCGGGACCGACGTTGAATTTCGTAGTCTGCTCGGCAACTCCTTCGATGACTTTGTCGAAGATGCTCTTGTGGACGAAAAGGCGAGAGCCAGCGGTGCAGATCTGTCCCTGATTAAAGAATATAGCGCTGGCACTTCCGGGAATGGCCGCATTCAAGTCGGCGTCGGCGAAAACCACGTTGGGTGATTTCCCGCCGAGTTCGAGCGAGACTTTTTTCAGATTATCCGTGGCGGCCTTGGCGATCAGTTTGCCGACCTCGGTCGATCCGGTGAAGGCGATCTTGTCCACGTCAGGATGTGCAGCCAGCGCGGCTCCGGCCGTTTCGCCGAAACCCGGCACGATGTTGACCACTCCATCCGGGAAGCCCGCTTTCTGAATCAATTCTCCCAGTCGCAAAGCGGTGAGCGGAGTTTGCTCGGCGGGTTTGAGCACGCATGTGCAACCCACGGCGAGCGCAGGAGCAAGTTTCCACGCGGCCATGATAAGCGGAAAATTCCATGGGATGATCTGCCCTACGACGCCGACCGGCTCCCGCAGCGTATATGCGAAATACTTAGCCCCAGGCATGGAAATCGGAATCGTGTTGCCCTCGACTTTCGTTGCCCAACCAGCCATGTAACGGAATACGTCCCTCGCAGTCGGGACGTCGACGATGCGCGAGAACAGGAGCGGCTTGCCGTTGTCGAGGGTCTCAAGTTCGGCGAGTTCCTCATGGTGCTGCTCGATCAGATCGGAGAGCTTCCACAGAAGCCGTCCGCGCTCCGCGGGGGAGGTGTCGGGCCACAGTCCGGTTTCGAAAGCCTTGCGTGCCGCGGCCACGGCTAGGTCAATGTCCGCGCGATCGCCTTCCGCCACGTGCGCCAAGACCTCGCCAGTGGCGGGGTTATAGGTTTCGAAAGTCTTGCCCGACCTGGCTTCGACCCATTGGCCGCCAATCAGTAGTTTTCTGGGTCGGCTCAGAAATTCCTGGACTGACCTGTGAAGTTCAACGGGTGTGATTGTAGTGGCCATGTGTCTCCCTTTTTTGCGCGGTGGTTATTGCGCGGTAGTTGATCGCCTGCAAGCTCCGAGCACCGCGTGCGCCGCCAGATGTCTCCGAAGGCCGACTACGGCCCCACCGATTGTAGGCAGACACAGGGCGATTGCAAGTGGGCACCCCAGCGTAACCTGGTCCCCGGCGCGAGACCTGCGTCCCTATCTCACCGCGCTTGAGCTGACGACGCGTCTCCGCCCACTAGAGTCGCCGCGAGCACAACGACGTTCGGGTTATTGGGCAAAGTAACACTCTGCACAACCTTGGTCGGGTCTATTGCAAACTCGTACGCGTATAGGCTGACCGTCCCCTGATCCTCGCTGCCGTCTGCAGAATTCCGGTATGGCATAGCAACTGCTTCACCCTCACCCGGGAAATTTTGCGGGGAGGACCAGTCGCTGAAGCTCTGAACAAATTGTGCGCTCGTTCCGTCCGTGTAGTTGACCGTTATCGTCTGCGAGGTTTGACTTCCCTGTACCCCAGTCCCCAGCAGTAACATCCCGGAGAAGTTTCCCGGCGGCAAACTAACCGATTGCCCGTTGCAGCCGACCGCGTCAGGTTGATTGGCAGGTCCAAACTTGATTCCTATCAGGTCGAGAACCCGTGACTTGGTCAGCAGTGTCGCCGAATACGAGTTGCCAGCGCCATCGAGGCCTCCGGTCGAATACACCGTTCCATCGGTATAGATTCCATAGACGTTGAAGGCCGAGGAGAGATCAACACGGTTGCCCGATCCCTTATTCCCCAACGCCGCGCTCACGGCCAGGGTGAAAGTAAAAGTTTGCGTAATCTCGCCGGAAGTGCCTGTAACCGTCACCGAAGTGAATCCGGTGGCAGCATCAGAACTGGCCGCGAACACAAGTGTTTGCTTGTTTCCTTGTCCTGTGACCGAAGCGGTCACCCCATTGGGTAAGGCAGACAAAGCCAAATTCACTTCACCATCAAAAACGCCGAAGTCCGTGATTTTGATTGCGGCCTTCGCCGTTGAGTTCTCGTTCAGGAAGACATTATCTGGCCCGGAAAGGGTAAAGCCGCCCAAACCGACGGCGTCATCGATCGCGCGTGCGTATTTTTTGGCAAGACCAGTGCCGACAAAGTCATCATAAAGCCACATGAACCCGCCGATAATGCCACAATCGGTGTTCCAGTCGCTCATGCGGCTCTGGACTTGGCGAGGAGTATCATTCCGATCCCACAGGCCTGGAAAAACAGGAACACTACCGAAGTCCCATTCCGAGGAGCACGGGTTGTTGCCGGCGCCGCCGGCGTAAACCTGCAGGTGTACGCCATCCGCCGTGCCTGGAAGTTGGCTGTTAATCTCCGAAACCACGCTCTGCCAATAAGTGTTGTTGTCATAGGCATCGGGCGTTACGTAATAGCCCAAGTTACCCAGCATGACGCCAAACTGCACGGTCGTGGGCAGGTTGAAACTGTTTTCATCGTCGAAATCGATAGCATCCAGGGCCGGGATGGCAGTCTTCAAAGCTTGAAAGTCCTGATAAAGGATGCTGCCGGGACCGGTGCCCTGCGCTTCAACCAGAGCCGTGATATCTTCCCAATCTCCATAGTTCGACGAGCCAATGCTCAATGTGACTCTCTGTACGGTCCCTTGTTTCAGGATCGCCATGTCCCCGGGGAAGTCCGGATAGGTCTGGTTGCCGATATAGACGCCGTTGGAGGTTAAGGGAAACTCGCCGTTAAGATTGAGGTCGCCGGTGCTGCTCACCTCGACGCTCCAAACAATGGCCTCCGTGAAGCCTGAGTATTCTATTTCCTTGATGTTGGCTGCAGCGTTCTTATAAAACGGTCCGCCGCCAAAAATTCCCGAATATCCGGTCTGGGCAAATGCGGCTTGGGCGGAGAATCCCAATCCCAAAAGCAGAAGAAGCAGAATGGTTGTGCAGCACGCAACCGATGACAGTTTGCAACGACCTACCGACCAGCTACTTCTCGCTCGCTTCATGTTCGCTCTCCAATGTGTGGCCGAGATGGTGTGGCCCAAATGGTGTGCCCCAGAAAAACTCCGCTCTTAACGGATCAGCATTTTTGCGGTGACGGCCGGTCACTCGCTTCCGCATTGTCACAGTTTCGCCCAACACTGCAAATCGCAAACGGAGGAACAGTTTAACTCAATAACTGACACATTCTTGCTCTTATAATTAGAAGTTTATGTGAGGATTTAATAATTGCTCGGACCAGGCACTGAATCTGCAAACTCTTGAACACCCCGCGCGGGACGCGCCTTTTGGGCGAGAGAAAGAAAGAGAAAGATTGGTCGGGGCGCGCGGATTTGAACCTCCGACCCCCTGGTTCCGAATTCAAACCATGCTTGCACCTGCTATTTCGTGGCGGCTTAGCGGTGCGTTTCCGCGATCGTCTCGCGAATTGCCAGCAACACTCCATCCATCTGGCTCGGCGTCCCGATAGTGATTCGAACACATCCGTCGCAGCCCGGGTTTGCCGATGAATCGCGGACCAGAATCCCGCGCCGCTGCATCGGTTCCACAAATGTTTGCGCGGGCGCACCGACTCGTACAAGAATGAAGTTCGTCTGGCTCGGCCAGAAGCGCAGGCCCAACTCGTTGAACAATTGTGCCAGTTGTTCGCGGCCCTGCTTCACTTGCGCTACGTGTTCGCGGACGAACGCCTGGTCGGCCAGCGCCTCCTCGAGGCAAGCTAGCGCCGCGGCATTCACGTTGAATGGCAGGCTGAACCGCCGAAGGCAGCCGATCTGCTCCGCCGCACCAATCAGCACTCCGAGACGCAGGCCGGCGAGTCCGTAGGCTTTGGAAAACGTACGCGCGACGAAGAGATTCGGATGGCGCGTCAGGTCGAGGATCAGCGTCTGGCCGCAAAATTCGAAGTAGGCCTCGTCGACCAGCACCGCCGCATCAGGCGCCGATTCCGCAATCTTCAGCAAGTCCACGCGCGAAGCGGCGAGGCCCGTAGGATTGTTCGGATTCGCGATCGCGATCACCCGGGTGCGCGGCGAAATCCGAGCCAGCAAATCGGCAAGGGGAAGCTCCAGGTCTTCTCCCGACGGCAGGCGCACCACCTGCGCCCCGAGCGCCTCGCCCAACATGGGATACATCACGAACGTAGGCTCGGCAAACAGCAGCTCGTCGCCAGGGCCCAGATATGCTGCAAACAGCAGCGAAATTGCCTCGTCCATTCCATTGGTGAGCAATACCTGCTCGGGTGCGACGCCCAGGAAATTCGCGACCATCCGCTCACCAACCTCGCGCTGTGGATACAGCGACACCTCCGCCGCCGACAGCGAGCGTAGCCGAGCCAGCACGCGCGGCGAGCATCCAGCCATGCTCTCGTTGAGATCGAGGCTCAACCCGGCGCGGCTCACGATGGGTGAGTGGTATGGACTCAGCTTGGCAATCGATGCCCGCGGCTTCAGCATGATGCGCCTGCAAACATAGTTCGAAACATGGTGCGATGAGTTTACGACAGTGATCCTTTATCACGCCGCGCATACTTCACTGCCACAAAGATCATCGTGCAGATCGCGAAATCCACCAGCAGGCCCCAGTCTTCTTGGAAAAGCCTGTGCCGCGCCGCCCTAGGCAAATGTGGCATGAGCAGGTAGTAAATCGCATTGCCTGCGAGCACTGCCACGAGCGCGTCGAGAAAATTTTTCATCGTCGTTCTTGAGCGTCTTTCCTTATCGTGGGGCTCTTGCCCTGGCCGGCTTCCGCTCCTCCAACCCATCGAGCGAAAACCAGGCGCGATGGGGACTCGGCTGCTAACATCCTTTAAGATGCTGGAACCGTCCACTCCAGTGCAGTACGTGAAAGGCATTGGCCCGCGCCTGGCCGAGGTGCTTGCCGCCAAGGGTATTGCGACCGTTGACGACCTGCTCCACTACCTGCCATTTCGCTACGAAGACCGGCTGAATCCGCGTTCGGTCGCCGAACTGCGCGCCGGGGAAATGGCAACGGTGATCGCCGAAGTCCGCAACTCGGGGCTGTTTCGCACGCGCCGCATGCCCATCTTCCAACTCACAGTCGGCCAGGGCCGTACCCGGCTGAAGTGTATCTGGTTCAACGCCGCGTATCTACAAGACCGCTTTCAGGCCGGACAGATGGTGGCGCTCTACGGCAAGGTTGAAGAGGACCGCGACGGGCAACTGCAGATTATGCAGCCGCAATTCGAGATTCTCGGCGACATCAACGAAGAAGGTGGTGCGGACGAAGCTGAGAGGAAAGCAGCCGCTTCGCTCGAAATCGGACGGATCGTTCCCATTTACGAATCGACCGGTCAGGGCAAACTCACGCCGCGCTGGTTCCGGCGCATCATCCGGTGGGCTCTCGAAAATCTGAATCCCAATCTTCCCGATCCGATCCCGGCTGCGGTGCGCGCGCATCTTAGCCTGGCGTCCCCGCGCGAAGCGTTGTGGAAGGTGCACTGGCCGGACGCGGGCGAGAGTTTTGCAGACCTGCAATCGTCACGCACCGCCGCGCACATTCGAATGATCTTCGATGAACTGTTTTTTATCGAGCTTGGCCTGGAACTCAAGCGCCGTGAGCAGAAGGCGGAAACTGGAATCGCTTTTGAGCTTAACGATGGGGTGCGCGCTGCAATTAAGAAGATATTGCCGTTTCATCCGACCGCCGCCCAGAAGCGCGTGCTGAAAGAAATCGCCACCGATATGCAGACGCCAAGCCCGATGCGCCGACTGCTGCAGGGCGATGTGGGTTCGGGCAAAACGATTGTAGCCTTCCAAGCCGCGATCATCGCCATTGAAAACGGCTACCAGGTCGCGTTGATGGCGCCTACTGAAATTCTGGCGCAGCAGCATTATTTTTCCGCCCGCCAGATTCTCGAACGAGCTGGATACCGCATCGTGCTCCTCACGGGCTCGCTCGAACAGGACCGGAAACGCGACGTTCGACGCCACATCGCGCAAGGCAACGCGCAACTTGTCATCGGAACGCATGCGTTGATTCAGGATCGCGTCGAGTTTGAAAACCTCGGCCTGGTCGTGGTCGACGAGCAACACCGCTTCGGCGTAATGCAACGGTTGAAGCTGATGCGTCGCGCGTCTGGGTTCGGCGGGACGGGGCAGAGCCCCGTCACCACACAAGAGTCCAGGTCCGCCGACCCCGAGCCCGACGTGCTGGTAATGACGGCGACGCCCATCCCCCGCACGCTCGCCCTAACTCTCTACGGCGACCTCGACCTTTCGGTGCTCGACGAACTTCCTCCGGGACGCACGCCGGTTGTCACCCGCTCCCTGCCCGACGAGCGCGCGTCCGAAGCGTGGGACTTCGTCCGCAAGCAGATCAGCGCTGGACATCAGGCCTACGTGGTTTATCCCGTGATTGAAGAAAACGAAGAGCGCGAGCTGAAAGCGGCCGAACAGATGCACCGGCAATTGCGCGAAAAGATTTTTCCCAACCTGCATGTCGGCTTGCTGCATGGCCGTCTCGATGCCGACGAAAAAGAACACGTGATGCGCGAATTCCAACAAGGCAAGATTGAAATTCTGGTCGCGACCACCGTGATCGAAGTCGGCGTCGATGTTGCCAACGCGACCATCATGGTGATCGAGCACGCCGACCGCTTCGGACTGGCGCAGCTCCACCAGTTGCGCGGACGTATCGGGCGCGGCGCGGCGAAGTCGTATTGTGTGCTGATGCACGGTGGGAAGGTTTCCGAAGAAGGCGAACGCCGTCTCGACGCCATGGTGCGTTCGAACGATGGATTCCAGATCGCGGAACTTGACCTCGAACTGCGCGGCCCCGGCGAGTTTTTCGGGACGAAGCAGGCGGGTATTCCGAGCTTCCGCGTGGCTAACATCATCCGCGACCGCCAACTGCTGGAAGCGGCCAAGCGCGAGGCTGCGTTCGTGATCTCTGGTCCGAATTCGGAAATATCGAAAGACGAAATCGATCGCGCGCTGCGGGAAATGCGGTCGCGCTGGGCGCTTAGTTACGGTCTGGTGGAGGTTGGGTAGGGCGACGCTTCTGCTATGATCGCGGCAGAGCCGGGAAATCCGGCGGATTACACCTTTCACGAGGAGTTTTCATCATGGAAATGTCCGGTCTTTCTCTAGGCTCCCGCCGCAACGAAGACATCGCGCTTGACCTCATGAAATTCATCGCCATGACCACCAGTTACGGCAAGACTACTGGCGCTGGAGTCGGCTTCCAGGGTAGCAGTGCGGCCGACAAGCCCGAGGATTACGCTGCCCATCTGCTGGAACTCTATGGCCGTTGCCTGCAGTCGGTGGGCGGGAAGTAAGTCAAGGTCTTTACTCCCTGTCCCCTGTGGCAGTCACACTGCGCGTCAGCACGAGACACATTTCGTAACCAACTGCCGCCACACCGCTTCGTGTCTCACGCGTACTTTGCCGATTGTGCTTGCGTCTTATAGAATCGAAGGTTTGCTGGACTGCAGTTCAATCCGCAAGCGGGTTTCTTCCAGTCTGGAATCGTGTCAGCACACGAATTTGGAATCATTATGAAAATTCATGAGTATCAGGGTAAAGAAATTCTGAAGAAGTATGGCGTCGCCGTGCCGCGCGGCCGGATGGCGGCAACCCGCGAAGAAGCGGAGGCGATTGCGAAAGATCTGTTGGATTCCGGCGCTACGGGAGTAGTGGTGAAGGCACAGATCCATGCCGGCGGACGCGGCAAGGGCGGCGGAGTGAAGCTCGCCAAGTCGGTGGAAGAGGCGGGCGAAATTGCCGGCAAGATTTTGGGTATGAAACTGGTGACGCATCAGACCGGGCCGGAAGGGCGCATCGTGCATCGGTTGCTGGTCGAGGAGACGTTGCCAATCGAAAAAGAACTTTATCTTGGCATTCTGGTGGATCGCGGCGAAGGCAAGCCGGTGTTCATGGCGTCGGCTGCGGGCGGCATGGATATTGAGCAAGTGGCAGCCGAACGGCCGGAAGCGATCCTGAAGCAGTACATCGATCCGGGCATGGGGCTGGAGCCGTTCCAGGCGCGCAAGATCGCGTTTACGCTGGGGCTGAAGGCGTCGCAGATCAACCCTGCCGTTCAGTTCCTGACCGGCCTTTACCGCGCGTTTCTGGAAACGGATGCATCGCTCGTGGAGATCAATCCTTTCATCAGTTGTACGGATGGCCGGTTGTTTGCGCTCGACGCGAAGTTGACGTTTGACGATAACGCGCTCTTCCGTCATCCGGACATCCGCGAACTTCGGGACATTACGGAAGAGGATCCACTGGAAGTGGAGGCGTCGAAATACAACCTCAACTACATCAAACTCGACGGCAACGTAGGCTGCATGGTGAATGGCGCGGGCCTGGCGATGGCCACGATGGACATCATCAAGTACGCGGGCGGCATGCCGGCCAACTTTCTCGATGTGGGCGGCGGCGCAAACGCGGAGCAGGTAGCGCACGCGTTCGAAATCCTGCTGAGCGACAAAAATGTGCGCGCCGTGCTGATCAATATTTTTGGCGGCATTCTGCGGGTGGATACGCTGGCTGAAGGGGTGGTAGAGGCGGCGAAGAAAATGAATCTTCAACTGCCGGTGGTGCTGCGACTGGAGGGCACCAATGTTCAGGAAGGCAAGAGAATTCTGATGGAATCGGGGCTGAACTTCGTGGTGGCTGAAACCATGAAGGACGCGGCCGACAAAGTTGTGGCGGCGGCGCAGAGCGCAGCCTAAGCGGACAGCAGTTTCTTGAAAGCGAGCAATTATGGCAATCCTGGTTGATAAAAGAACGCGATTGATCGTGCAGGGACTGACCGGGCGCGAAGGTACTTTCCATGCGAAGGCGTGCGCGGCTTACGGCACGCAGATTGTCGGCGGCGTAACTCCCGGCAAGGGTGGAACGACACACGAGGGCTGGCCGATCTTTAATACCGTTCAGGAAGCTGCGGAAAAAACCGGCGCGGATGCTACGGTGATTTTCGTGCCACCACCGTACGCGGCGGACGCGATTATGGAAGCGGCCGACGCCGAAATCGAACTCATTGTCTGCATTACCGAGGGCATCCCAACGCTTGACATGGTGCGCGCCTGGGAGTTTCTGCAGAACCGGCGCTCGCGCCTGATCGGTCCGAATTGTCCGGGCATCATCTCGCCGGGCAAATGCAAGATCGGAATCATGCCGGGGTCGATCCACAAAGAGGGCAATGTCGGGATCGTGTCGCGCTCCGGGACGCTGACTTACGAGGCGGTACATCAGCTGACGCAGCGCGGAATCGGACAATCAACGGCGATCGGCATTGGCGGGGATCCGATTATCGGCACGAATTTTGTCGACGCGCTCGATCTGTTTAACCGCGATCCGCAGACTGAAGCCGTAATCATGATTGGGGAAATCGGTGGCAATGCGGAAGAGACCGCCGCGGAGTTCGTCAGGACGCACATGAAGAAGCCCGTTGTCGGCTTCATCGCCGGGCAGACAGCGCCTCCCGGACGCCGCATGGGCCATGCCGGCGCGATCATTTCCGGCGGCAAAGGCACCGCGGCCGAGAAGATTGCGGCCATGGAAAAGGCTGGGTTGAAGGTTGCGAAATCGCCGGCAGACATTGGAGAGACGCTCGCGTCCGCGCTGGGAGTGCGAGTGTAGAGACGCAGCTTGCTGCGGCTGCGTTGCCGTTGATGGCGGATGAGATGCGGCAAGCCGCGAGGCGACAGTTAAGTTACTTGGGATCTTATAACTGACTTATGAAAACACTGCAACGCACACTGACTATCATCAAGCCCGACGCGGTGAAGAAGAACGCGGTCGGAGACATCATCGAGCAGTTCGAGAAGAACGGCTTTCATATTCTAGCCATGAAGATGCTGGAAATCTCCCAGCATCAGGCGGAACAGTTCTACGCCGTCCATGCGAGCAGGCCGTTTTACCACTCGCTGACCAACTTCATGTCCAGCGGACCGATCGTGGTGCTGGCACTGGAAAAGGAAAACGCCATTGCCGATCTGCGCAACCTGATGGGCGCCACCAATCCGGCCAGCGCCGAACAGGGCACCATCCGCAAGAAGTGGGCCAGCGATATTGAGCACAACGCGATCCACGGCTCGGACGCGGATGAAACGGCGCGCTTCGAACTAAGTTTCTTCTTTGCAGGTTACGAGTTGGCGCAATAAAAGCAGTTCCCGAGTCTCAGTTCTCGGTTCTCAGATGAGAGTGGTCTGAAGCCGGAGTTTTTCTGAGAACTGAGAACTGGGAACCGAGAACTCTATGCCATTAGTCCAAGTCACCATGCTCCAAGGCCGCTCGACCGACCAGAAGCGCAAGATCGCGCAGCGCATTACCGATGCGATAGTGGAAGAAGCGGGTGCGCGCCGCGAAGCCATCGTGGTGACATTTTTGGAAGTGTCGAAAGAAAGCTACGCTTCCGGCGGCGTGCTGATGGCCGACAAGCAGGCGACATGACGATCGTGCAGACCGAAGATGCACTCTCGCACGAGGTCCTTCGCTCCCCCACCCGAGCAGGCCAAAACCGGGCTTGCTGGGGACCCCGGTTCGCTCAGGATGACAATTGATTGATAGTTATCCCAACGGTTCGAACAGGTGCCCTTCGGTGCGATCGGCGATTTTGGGCAGATCTTTTTTTGCCAACTGCAGGAAGTGCGGGGCAGCGCGATGCGCCTCGAGGGCGGCGTCATCCTGATACTGCTCGTAGATGAAGAACCGGCGCGGATCGGTCTTGTGCTTGTGCACCTGATACATCAGGCAACCCGGCTCTTTGCGCGATTCGGCTGTGAGTTTTTCAAAGACTGCGGCCACTTCGGACTCGCGTCCAATTTTTGCCATCCAGGTTACTGCCAACACCACCATCCGTCGCTCCGTTCTCTTGCCCTCAGGGGCTAAAGCCCTCTTGTTATTTGGCCCCGGGCGGCACGTCTGAAGCCGTGCCCTTCCCAAAACAATTCACGCGATAGTTCCTAGTCACTCTTTAGTCCCAAGGCGCTTATAAAATCCGGGACCAGAATCGTCTGCTCACGATCGGGGCCTGTCGAAATCATTCCCACCTGGGCTCCGGTTTCCTTTTCGACGAAGGCCAGGTATTCGCGGGCGGCTTTGGGCAATGCTTCGACCGTCCGAATGGAATGCGTTGGGCTCGCCCAGCCCAGGAGACTGCGGTAGATGCATTCGATTTTTTCATAACCGCAGGCCTGCGCTGGAACTTCGACGGTTTCCTTGCCGTTCACCCTATACCCCACGCAAACTGGAATCTCCGTCAGGTGATCGAGCACATCCAACTTCGTAACCACCAACCAGGAGATGCCGTTAATCATGCCAGCGTAACGGAGCAGAGGCAAATCGAGCCAGCCCGTGCGGCGGGGGCGTCCGGTGACGGCGCCGTATTCGTTGCCGCGTTTGCGCAGGTCTTCGCCTTGCGCGTCGAGCAGTTCGCTCGGGAACGGACCGCCGCCGACACGGGTGCAATAGGCCTTGGTGATACCAATAACGGCGTCAATCGACGTCGGAGGCACGCCGGTTCCGATTGCGGCGCCACCGGAAGTGGAGCTTGAAGACGTCACAAACGGATAGGTGCCGTGATCAATATCGAGCATCGTACCCTGCGCCCCTTCGAAGACGATCGATTTGCCCTCGGCCAGAGCGCGGTTCAGTAGGAGCGCCGTGTCGCGGACGAAGGGAGCGATCTGCTCGGCGGCGTCTGCGTATTCGCGGAACATTTTGTCGGCATCGAGCGGCTCGGAGTTGAAGAGCGCATGCGCGATCGTGTTTTTTTCCCGGCATGCGTTCTCGATGTGCGTGCGCAGCAGTGGGGTGTCGAGCAGGTCGGCGACGCGCAATCCGCGGCGACCCATTTTGTCTTCGTACGCTGGACCGATGCCGCGTGACGTGGTTCCAATTTTCACGCGACCAGGAGCGTTCTCCGCCCCGAGCTCCATCATGCGATGGTAGGGAAGAATAACCTGCGCGCGGTTGGAGACGAAAAGGTTGCCGTCCACCTTCAGACCGGCCGCGCGGAGCGATGCGACTTCCTTGAGGAATGCCAGCGGATCAATCACCACCCCATTGCCGATGACGCTGGTGCACTCGGGCCGCAGAATACCGCCGGGGACCAATTGCAGAATGAATTTTTTTCCGTCGATGATGACGGTGTGTCCGGCGTTATGGCCGCCGGCGTAGCGCGCCACGACGGAAAAAGTCTGGGTAAGTACGTCGACCACCTTACCCTTGCCCTCGTCGCCCCACTGCGCTCCAACAATGACCGCAGTTCTGCTTCTGCTCGTTTTGCCGCTCCTCAATGAAAACTCCACTTGGAATGTTGTGCGGCCGTCACGCCGCGCCTGGGGTCGCACACACCGGTTGCGCCGCTGCTGAGTAGACTGGAAAACTGGGAAGATCGGCGGTACCTGGTGTGTACTCCCTAGCATACCGAATCGGGCTGTGGAGGGGCAAACCGTAAGAACAGTTCTCAGTTCTCAGTTCCCAGTTCTCAGTTCTTAGTAAAGACCCACTCCCCGCACAGTCTCACTGAGAACTGGGAACTGGGAACTTTGCTGGCCGCGCATCTTGTATCCTGACAGTGTGCCTGAACTGCCCGAAGTCGAAACCATTGTGCGCGGACTCGACCAGCGCATTTCCGGTGACACGGTCGAATCGGTCTGGATCGGTTCGCGGAAGCAGCCTCTCAAGTCACCGGCCGGCATCATCGCTCGGACGCTTGAAGGCAAGCGGATCATACGGGTGCATCGTGCAGGCAAGCACATCGTGTTCGATCTAGAAGGATCACCGTCATCGCAGAGGCCAACGCCTACGTTAGCAAAGCAAGGCAAGCTCGGTGGTGGCCGCCAGACGCGGCAAGCCGCGTCTCTACACATAGTTCGAAACGCTCTCGAGACGGCGCAGTGGATCGTCCATCTTGGCATGAGTGGACGCTTGGTGGTCTTGGAACCTGCCGCGGACGTCGTAAAGCACACTCACCTGATCGCGAAGCTCGCTTCGGGGCGCGAACTGCGCTTTATCGATCCGCGGATGTTTGGCAAGCTGAGTGTTCATGCCGGAGGCTTTGATCCGGGTGGAGTGGAGCCGCTGGAGGTGAGCGAGGAGCGGTTCGTCGCGCTTTTTCGCGGACGCAAGACTCCGATCAAGAGCGCGCTTCTCAATCAGAAATTGCTGCGCGGCGTGGGGAACATTTATGCCGACGAATCATTGTTTCGGGCTGGCATCCGTCCCCGCCGCCGGGCGGCGGCCATCACGCGGAACGAGTTGCGGAAGCTGCACCGGGCGGTGCGGGAAGTTTTGCGTGAGGCGATCGCGCTCGGTGGATCTTCGATTTCAGATTACGTGGACGCCGATGGAGAAGAAGGATTCTTCCAACTGCAGCATCGAGTGTATGGCCGCGAGGGAGAGCCGTGCCTGGTATGCCGGGCCGCGATTCGGCGCGTTGTGCTGGCCGGTCGTAGCAGTCACTATTGTTCAAAGTGTCAAAAATAGCCCTAATACAACGATTTAATATTGACGGATCAGCACCCGCGCTGTAAAAAGAGCAGAGTCACAAATTCGTCCTCGAACGACCCAGCCGTTCCTCGCGAAAGAATTTTTATGAATAAATTTGCAATTGGAGTGGACCTCGGCGGTACGAACCTGCGCATTGCCGCCGTGGATGAGCAGGGCACGCTGGTGGAGAAAGTCACCCTCGGCACCAAGGTTTCCCTGGGCCGCGATCACGTCATCGGCGACATGTGCGACGCCATCCAGCTCCTCTCGGATAAATACAGGAACTCCGCTCCATTGTTGGGGATCGGCGTCGGCGTGCCCGGCATCATCGACATGCAAACTGGCCTGGTGCGCGAATCGCCGAATCTGCCAGACTGGGTGGACTATCCAGCCCACGCTGCCATTGAGGAGCGTCTGAAGACGGTGGTGATCCTCGAAAACGACGCCAATGTCGCGGCACTCGGCGAAAAATGGCTGGGCGCGGCCAAAGAATATTCCGACATGGCGATACTGACCCTCGGGACCGGCGTCGGCGGTGGACTGGTTCAGGGCGGCCAGATCTGGCGCGGCGCGAACGGCATGGCCGGGGAGTTCGGCCACACCACGGTTGAGCCGGATGGGCACCCTTGCGGCTGCGGGAATCGAGGCTGCCTGGAACAATATGCTTCGGCGACGGCGGTGGTCCGGATGGCGCGGGAAGCGATCGCGAGCGATGGCGCTCCGGCGCTGGCACGCGCGGCCCAATCCGACCCGGAGTTTAGCGCGAAATCGATTTACAATCTCGCGATTCAGGGCGATGAAGATGCGCGCCGCATTTTCCGGTACGTGGGCCGTTGCCTGGGCATTGTGCTTTCGGCAATGGTGAATTCCTTGAACTTGCCGATTTACGTGATTGGCGGGGGAGTTGCGAGCGCGTGGGAAGCTTTTTCGCCCGCGATCTTCGCCGAGTTGCGGGCGCGCTCCATGGTGTACGCCGCTACTGCGCCGCCCGATGCTTCGGCCAGTCATGAGGGCGCTTCCGAGCACGTGAAGGCTGGTCCCGGCCACAAGACGATCATCACACGCGCGCTGTTGGGAAGCGATGCCGGCTTGTACGGCGCCGCGCGGCTGCCGATGATTGCTGAAGCTCGGAGCTAGAGCAATGACTTCGCCCGTGGAGTGCCAGGCGTCCCGGCACGGCTGGACCGGCGAGGCGTCCGTCCCTCCACTGTCTGGGGCGTCGCGCGGTCGCGCTTGGCAACTTTCGGTTGTGATGCTGCGGTTTTCAGCTTGGCTACTTCCAGCAGCGTGAGGTGCCGCCAATCTCCTGGCGGCACGTCGAGCGCGAGGGGTCCGTACTGCACGCGCCGGATTTTCTCCACGTGGTGTCCCACTTCCTCAAACATTCTTCGGACCTGGCGGTTGCGGCCTTCAATGATGGTCACTTCGAGCCAGGGGTTATCGCCTTCGCGGATCAGGCGAATTTTTGCGGGAGCCGTGCGCACGCGGCGCCCACCTTTTTCGGCGATTGAGACTCCACGGCGAAGCTTGTCGAGTTTGGCCTCGTCGGGCTGGCCGGCGACTTTCACGACGTAAACTTTGGGCACGTTGGAGGACGCTTTCATCAGCGCATTGGCCAGTTCGCCATCGTTGGTCATCAGCAGCAAGCCTTCGCTGGCCCAGTCCAGACGGCCTACGGGATACACACGCCCTTTCACTTTGCCAACGAGGTCCATCACGGTGGGACGCTTTTTCTCATCGCTCACCGTGGTCACATATCCCTTGGGCTTGTTCAGCACAACGTAGGTGTAACGCTCGGGGCCGTGCAGCAGTTTACCATCGACGCGGATGTGATCTTGTTCGGGATCGGCTTTAGTGCCGAGCTCGGTGACCACCTGACCATTGACGAGCACGCGGCCGGAAGTGATCAGGTCTTCGGATTTGCGGCGAGAGGCAACTCCGGCAGCGGCGATAATTTTCTGCAGACGTTCGGCTGGCATGGCTACTCCGGTTTGGTGGCGGCTGGCGCTTCGATTTCTTCGCCGACAGGCTCAAACTCTGTCCCCTCGGCAATTTCAGCAGCAGTCTCTATTTCGGACCCTCGTTCGGACTCTGTTTCCGAAGAAGCTTCCGTCGACGGCGAAAATGAGGACGCTTCCACCGGTCCGCCCTCGCTCGAAGGCAGGTCGCTCTGAAACGATTCTGCCAGCAGCTTCTCGAATTCTTCCATGCTGGGCAACTCGTTTATGTCCCGGAGCCCGAAGCGCAGCAGAAACTCCTTGCTGGTTCTGTAGAGGATGGGACGGCCGATTACGGCTTTTCTGCCCGCGGTCGTGATCAGCTTGCGGTCGAGCAGTGTAGCGATCACTCCGCCAGAGTCGACGCCCCGAATCTCGCTGATCTCCGGCACTGTGACGGGTTGCTTGTAGGCGACGACGGCAAGAGTTTCCAGCGCCGGGAGGGATAGCCGGAAAGGCGGTTTGAGACTTTTGGCGAAAGCGCGCACCACATCGTGCTGCTCGGGCTTCGTGGACATGCGATATCCGCCGGCGACCTGGCGAATTTCGATGCCGTGGTTTGCACCGGCATAATCCGCGATGAGTTCTTCCAGGGTAGCGCGGACGCGCGACTTGATTTCCGCCACGTCGAGCCCCGGAGTTTCCGCGAGCAGCGACTCCTTCAGCAGTGAAAAAATCTGGTCAAGCGAAATAGGAGTTTCCGCCGCGTAAATGATGGCTTCGAGTTGGGGTCTAAGACTCATGAATCAGTTCTTAGTTCTCGGTTCTCAGTTCTCAGTTTCAGGAAAGCCCATCGCTGGCGTTTACTGAGAACTGAGAACTGAGAACCGAGAACTTTTTCACTTCCAATCATCGCGCACTGCCGCCTGCTCCGTCATTACTTCTTCGAAGTGGGAATGTTTTCTGACCAGCACTTCGCCGAAGACGTGGTCCTGGCGCACCTGGATCGCCTGCAACCGGACCAGTTCGAGCAATGCCAGAAACATGCAGACCAGCGCCGCCCTCGACCCTACATTGCGGAGCATCTGTTTCAGGCGAATCGGACGATCTTCGAGGGCTAGCCGGCGGTGCAGGTACTGAATCATCTGGCCTACAGTTACGGTCTCCTCGTCGACTTCAAGAATCGGGCGCGTACGCGCGCGGTCCAGTATTTGCTGGAAGGTCTTGACCAAATCGATGACGTCGGCGGCAAGCTCGGGCTCGGTGCCCTCCGCTTCCATGAACTCTCTGATCGCTGGATTGCTCAGCACGGCATCTTCAATCTGCTGTTTCTGCAGGAGCATCTGTGCCGCGGATTTGAACTTTTCGTGTTCGAGCAGGCGGTTGACGAGTTCGTTGCGCGGATCTTCCAGCGCGTCAGCGGGAGCGAGCGGATCGCGCGGCAGCAGCATCTTCGACTTGATGTGAATCAGCACTGCCGCCATGTAGATGAACTCGGAGGCGACGTTGACATCGAGTTCGCGTATGCGCTCGACGTACTTGAGATACTGCGCCGTGATTTTGGCGATGGGGATGTCGTAGATGTTGATGTTCTGCTTGCGGATCAGGTCGAGCAGCAGGTCGAGCGGGCCTTCGTAGATTTCGCCGAGCGCGATGGCGAAGGGGAAATCGCTGGCATCGTCTTTATTAGATTTTCTCGCGGCCTGGCTCTCCAGTAAAGACGCGGCTTGCCGCGTCTCCGCAGAAACCACTGAAGTCGTGCCCTGCCGAGACGCCGCGACTGGCGAATGCTCCGATATGGGTTGGGACAAATCCGTCACTTTGTGGAATCCTTCGCCGGTCCGTAATCCAGGGCCATCGCCTTGCGGACTTCGTCCATGGTAGCGCCTGCAACCTCACGAGCGCGGGCCGAGCCGGCTTCCAGAATATCCCACACGAGGCGCGGATTGTCCTCGTATTTTTTCCGGCGCTCCTGCATCGGGTTGAGGATCTTTACCAGGGCATCGGCGGCCCAGCTCTTGCATTCGATGCAGCCGATTCCGGCCGAGCGGCAGCCTTCGTATACCTTCGCCATCGTTTCTTTGCTGCTAAATACTTTGTGCAGGTCGCCCACGGGACACACATCCGGGTCGCCGGGATCGGTGCGCTTGATGCGCCTAGGATCGGTGACCATCGTCTTCAGCTTCTGCCGCACCACAGGCTCGGGATCGGTCAGCAGCAGCGCGTTGCCGTATGACTTCGACATCTTGCGGCCGTCGGTGCCGGGCAGGCGCGGAGCAGGCGTAAGCAAGGCTGCCGGTTCGGGGAAAATAGCGTAGTGCCCGTAAAGCGGATGTGCTGGCCCTAACGGTGCAGGAAACGACGCCCGCTGTTGCCTTGTTAGGGAATAAAACTGATTGAACCGCCGCGCAATTTCGCGCGTCAGTTCGATGTGCGCCACCTGATCTTCGCCGACGGGAACGACGTCCGCCTTGTAGATCAGAATATCCGCCGACTGCAAGACGGGATAACCGAGAAACCCGTAAGTGTCCAGATCTTTTCCCTTGATGTTTTCCTTCTGCTCTTTGTAGGTCGGGACGCGTTCCAGCCACGAGACAGGTGTGATCATTGAAAGCAGCAGGTGCAACTCCGCATGCGTCGGCACATGGGACTGGATGAACATCACGCATTTCGCGGGATCAAGCCCCGCCGCCAGCCAATCCAGCAGCACGTCTACCAGATTTTCTTTCAGGTGCGAAGGGTCGGCGTAGTCGGTCGTGAGCGCGTGCCAGTCGACGATCACGAAAAAGCAGTCATACTGGTCCTGCATGTGGACCCAGTTCTCCAGCGCGCCCACGTAGTTTCCCAGGTGAAGTTTGCCCGTCGGCCGCATTCCGCTCAGCACGCGTTTCTTTGTAGAAGGAGTCGACATTCAGAATTTCACCAGGATCGAGACGTAGAAGCGAACAAACGGGCGGATCAAGCTGCTGAGCAGTCCTCCGCCCAGATATACCAGCGCCAGCAGCGCGAAGATGCCGATGCGGTCGTACACCATGCGCGCTGAATCCGGCAGGAAATGCCGTAGCACGTGGCTGCCATCGAGCGGCGGGACGGGGATCAGGTTAAAGACCGCCAGAACGATGTTGATAAACATCATTTCAAACAGCAGCATAGCCACGGGCGCCAATGCCGAATCCGAACCAGCGCCGTCGCCTCCCGCCACCAACCCTATGACAAGAGCGCGTCCGGACGCCGATGAGAGCGAAATGCTGCCCAGCAGCAGAAGCGCCCCGGTGGCAACGATGAAGTTGCTGACCGGGCCAGCCACTGAGGTCAAAATGTCGTCCAGCATAGGATTGCGAAAATTTCGCGGGTCGACTGGTGTGGGCTTGGCCCAGCCGAGCAATGGTATGTGGCTGATGGCCGCGACCAGCGGCAGTATGATCGTGCCAAACAGATCGATGTGGCGAATCGGATTCAGCGAGACCCGTCCCAGCATGCGCGCCGTCGGATCGCCGCAGCGGGACGCGGTCCAGGCATGAGCGGACTCGTGCACGCTGATCGCAAACAGGAACGCGATCATCTGATAGAGGATCTCAACGATTCTCGGCGTCATTGGTGAATTCTGATTCTAACAAAGGTAGGAAAATGCAGAGGTCAGAAGTCAGATTGCAGAAGTAAGATCCGGACGGCAGTAATTGACAACTGGAATTTATTGCCCAGCACGCATGGGCGAGACGATCAGGGGACCGGCAGTTCGTTTCTTGCTATCGCCCTTGTCGTGCTGGTAGAGCAGCGAGAGGGCGCCTTCGCCGGAAGTGGTGGCGCCGGCGAGTTCCGCGGCTAATCCTTGATAGGAGCGGCCGAGTTCATTATTTGCCTGAGCGGCTACTGGACTGCCCTTGTCGATCGCCGGTCCGATGACCTGAAAGTTGTTGGGCACTTTCCAAAGCACCTTACAGTTGGTGGCTTTTTCCACATCTTCGTCGGAAAAGCCGGGAATCTTTTTGTATCGGTTGAGCACGATGCGCACCCGATCGCGGCCCGCTCCTTCCTGCAGGAAGGCGTGAATCCGACCGGCGCTCCAGAGGGAAACGACATCGGTCTGCGTGACCAGGAGCACGGCGTTCGAGAGGTCGCAGATCATTTGCATCGTGCTATCCATCCGCCCGGAACCATCGACCACGACGAAATGATACTGACCTACCAACAGGTCAAAGAGGCGAGCCAGTTCCGATGCGGTCGGGACGCTGTTGTGCGGTTGCTGAGCGCCAGCCAGCAGATGAAGGCCGTTGCGATACGGCGTCATCAGGCCGTCAAGGAGCGAACCATCCATGCGATGCAGGTTCTGCAGCGCATCGATCAGGGTGAATTGAGGCCGCAGATTCAGTTGCAAGGCAGTGTGGCCGATGGGAGCGAAATCGACCAGGACCACGCGCCCGTGAGTTTCCTGCAAGGCGACGGCGGTATTCACCGCGGTGGTGGTGGCGCCGGCTCCGCCTTTGGCGTTCAGAAAAGTGAAGACACGGGCCTTGCTGGAACTACGCTGCGCCCGGCTCAAGGTAGCCGAGAAGCGAGTGAACGCTTCGATCAGGGCCTCGCGGGTGGCGCCATGATCCAGAAATTCGCGCGCGCCGGCGCGCATCGCGGAAACAATGTTGGTCGGCTGGTTCAATTCGCCCACGGCAAAAATCGTGACTTCGGGAATGCTGGCGTGGATCAATTCGATAGTGCGGATGGCTCGCTGGGGATTCTGGGGATCGATATCCACGAGGACGACTTCGGCGTGCTGATCCTGCAACTGACGCAAAACGGCGTCGCTCGGCCCGGTCGGGAATCCGACATGACTCAATGCCGTTCGGGCCAGGTTGGTACTCTCCACCCGGCTGTGCAGTACCACGGATTGTTCGCGGTCCTCGGTAAGGAGCGCGACGGCGATCCCGGGCATGACTCGATTCTCGTTGTTCATTATCATGCTACGAACTTTCAGCGTCTGAGCCAAATGACCTTCGTAATCGAAGGAAGACGCCAGACGAAGCGGCAGGTCAACGGCGAGTGTTCAATCGGGGGAAGAATCCCGTCAAACTGCTGGTTTTACTTGATTGTAAGGCAAACGCTTGCGCTTGAAAAGACGGCAGCAGATTCTATTTTCGAGTTCCTGCGGACACTTCACCGCCAGTTGGGGCTGGGGGAATTTCAGCGGGTAGCCGGGCCGGAGCTTGCGCCGGCGGCGCTGGCGGCCGAAACTCGCACGAATTGCCCGATCGGCTGATTTGGGGGTAAGTACTGGTAGGTATCGAGTTGCACGGCGATCCCGGTTCGTTGATCGGTTTCAGCATGACCGAATTGAAGCGGATTGGCTTGAGGCGGACCGGTTTGGGGCTGACCCGCTTGGGAAGCGGAAGAACGCAAGACCCGCCCACGACATCGCACCGGCATGTTTTCCGCCAAGGTGATTTCGGATGGCATGATGAAAGTCAGTTCCACGACCGCCCCTTGCGGGAGCGCGGTCTCGGCGTATAAGAAAACTCCGCGGCCACTCACGTTCTGAGTAAAACCGGGCACAGTCCGTCCATCTATGTGAACGGCCAATGGCAGGTGAACTTCGAAACGCTGCGCGCCTCGTCGTTCAAGACGATGTTCAAAACGATTGGAATCTGAGCTCATCGTTATCCTTATCGAATCCTTGCCGGATCCAATTCCCCCGGATCAAAGAACTAAGATCAGCGAAACTAAGGTCGGCGAAACTAAGATTAGCGGAACTAACTCTACCGCGGAACGAACCGGCGGGGAAGTTCCAAGTCAGTCACCGGCCGGAGCTGTGGAAATCTGTCTGTAAAGTAAACAGCCCTCACCTCCCGGCAGACTGCTCAGCATCTTCCTGCCGGTTGCCGTCGGCTGCGAGATGTGAAAAAGTTCTAGAAGGGTGCAGAGTGACCGACGAACAAGATTCCGGCGCCGTTGCAGAAACGGAGGTGAAAACCGCGCCGCCGAAATGGGCCACAACCCTGCGCGCCTTGCGCCACCGCAATTTTCAGCTCTTCTTCGGCGGACAACTGATCTCTCTTATCGGTACCTGGATGCAGACCGTGGCCCAGGCATGGCTTGTCTACCGCATGACGAAATCTGCCCTGTTGCTTGGTTCTGTCGGCTTTGCCAGCCAGATTCCTGTCTTTCTTATTGCGCCTTTCGGGGGGATAACCGCCGACCGCGTCAATCGCCAGCGACTGGTGATCGCCACCCAAACCGCCGCCATGATCCTGGCCGGGATTCTGGCTTGGCTTACGCTGAGCGGGCGCGTCCAAGTGTGGCACATCTTCGTGCTCGCAGGCCTGCTCGGAGTAGTGAACGCATTCGATATTCCCGGCCGTCAGTCCTTCCTTATCGACATGGTCGGCAAAGAAGATCTGATGAACGCCATCGCGTTGAATTCCTCGATGTTCAATGGCGCGCGGGTCATCGGCCCGGCCATCGCCGGAATTCTGGTGGCGAAAATCGGCGAAGGCTGGTGCTTTGCCGCCAATTCAATCAGCTACATCGCCGTGATCGTCAGCCTCTCGCTGATGCACGTGCACTGCGCCCCGCGCGCCAGCAAGCGTTCGCCCATCGAAGACATCATCGAAGGTTTCCGCTGGGTCAACCAAACGCGGGTCATTCGCGCGCTGCTCTTGCTGATTGGCTTGGTGAGCCTGGTGGGCATGCCCTACACCGTGCTGATGCCCATCTTCGCGGACAAAATTCTGCACGGCGGCGCGCGCGCCCTGGGCATCCTGATGGGTGCGACCGGCGTAGGCGCTCTGTTCGGAGCCTTGACGCTAGCCGCTAAAACCGGGGTGAAAGGGCTCGGGCGCTGGGTCGCCATCAGCTGCGCGAGCCTCGGGATCAGCCTGTTTTGTTTTTCGTTTTCGACTTCATTCTGGTTGTCCGCGGCTCTCCTGTTGCCTGCCGGTTATTCGATGATGTTGCAGATGGCCTGCTCGAACACGCTGATTCAGACCATGGTTCCCGACCAACTGCGCGGCCGCGTCATGTCCGTCTATTCGATGATGTTCATGGGGATGGCGCCCTTCGGCGCTTTCTTCGGAGGAGCATTGGCCCACCGCATAGGCGCGCCTATCACAGTAGCCATCGGAGGCGTGGCGTGTGTTCTCGGAGCGATCTGGTTCGGACGAGCGCTGCCCGAACTGCGTATCGAAGCCCGGCGCCTAATCATCGCCCAGGGCTTGGCCGGAGGCGAACCCGCCCAAGAGTTAAATGCGCAGCCGGTGGAGGAGGCCGGAGCGTCTAATTGATCAACTTCCGCTGTTGCAGAAACTCTCGCACAACGTCTGTGGCGTCGCGATGTTGTCCGTCGACCGCATAATTTAGTCGCCGCATATCGTCGTCGGAAATCGCCCCCGCCAGTTCGCCAAGCGCCACGCCAACTTCGGGATGGTTCTTCAGCATTTCTCCACGCATGATCGCGACTGCTTCGTATGGCGGAAAGTAATGATGGTCGTCCTCCAGCACAAAGAAGTCCAGCGCCGGAATCAATCCATCGGTATTGTTCCCGGCAATCAGATCCACCTGCCGCTCTTTAAGGGCCCGCGACAGCAGTCCCAGATCCATGATGCGCGGCGCTCCGGCAAAACGAAGTCCGTAGCTGGCGACGAGCCCTTTGTATCCATCGGGACGCTCCATGAATTCGTATCCGAAACCGGCGCGCCACTGTGGCGTAAATTGGGCGGCCTGCGACAGCGTCTTCAGTTGCAGATGGCGCGCGTCATCGCCGCGGATCACCATGGCGAAGGTGTCATCGAATCCAAGCGGTGGCCCTACGCTGAGACCGAACTTTGCTTTGTAGTCCTGCTGCACTCGCCGATAGATCTCTTGCTTGTCGCCGCTCGACCGATCCTTATTAGTTTGTTGCCTGAGAACGGCTGTTAAAGCGGTGCCCGTATATTCCGGGTAAACGTCGATTCGTCCGGCGAGGATCGCCTGCTGGCAGATGAATGTACCCGCCAGATAGAAGCGGCGTTCAACCGGCAAGTGAGTCCGGGCTTCGATGATTTGAGCGAATAGTTCTCCCAGGATGAGCTGCTCAGTGAAGTTCTTGGATCCGACCACAATCCGATTCGCATGCCGTTCACAGCCCGCGATCGGGAGAAAAAGCAGGAAGACGAGAACAATACCGATGATTTGTTCTCGTCGGGCGCGGATGGAATCAATCGTCAATGATGCCCCGGTGCCGGCCAAGATATTTCCGCGCCTGCATCACTTGATCCGTTGACCCGTCTCCTTGTCGAAGACGGCGTTGCGCAGGAACTGTTCCGTGGACCAGGGCGGCGCGTCTCCTCCCAGATACTGATGGAACCACTCCAGGTGCGCGGTGTAGTAAAGAACCATCTCATACCAGCTGGGCCAGTGGCCGGCGTCGGAGTAGACGATCAGCCGGGAAGGGACATTCATTTCTTGCAGCGAGGTGAACATCTGCAGTGACTGGGTGTAAGGCACGCGATAATCGCGCTCGCCGGAGATGACGAGGCAGGGCGTCTTGAAATTCTTTACGTAGTAGGACGGGGAGAACTTTTCGTACTGGTCGGAGTTCCACGGCTGACCTTTGTAGTCCCACTTGGGAAACCACAGTTCTTCGGTCGCGCCGTACATCGAGCGGAGATCGAAGACACCCATCATGGAGGCGATGGCCTTGAAGCGAGTGGTGTGGCCTTCGAACCAATCCATCATGTAGCCGCCGTAAGACCAGCCCATGGCGCCGGTGCGATCCGGATCGACGTAAGGAAGCTTGACCAGTTCGTCGGTGACCTTCATCAGGTCTTCGAACACTTTGCCTCCATGGTCTCCGGAGATTTCGGCGGTGAAATCCTGGCCGTAGCCGGTGGATCCATGCGGATTGGCAAACGCGACGACGTAACCAGCGCCGGGATAAACCTGCCAGTCACCGCGAAAGGAGTCCTGCCACTGGAACTGCGGCCCGCCGTGCACGTTGAGGATGAGCGGATATTTCTTCGACGGATCGAAGTTGTGGGGCTTGACGATGAAAACTTCGATCTTTGCTCCGTCGGCTCCCTTCACCCACATGCGTTCGGCCGGACGGAAGTCCACCTCATTGACGATTTCGTCGTTGAATTGAGACAGGCGCTGCGGGGTCGAGGACTTCCCGTCAGCTAAATCCACAGCAAAAATTTCGACTGGCTCGCCGGTGGAGCGCCGGGTGTAGATGATGCGCCGGTTGTCCGGGAAGAGCGCGAAATCGTCGATGGTCCGGTCCAGCAACACTTGTTGAATGGAATCGGAGTCGAGAGTCACACGGAAGATAGGATTGTCGCCTTCCACCGGAGCTGTGAAGTAGAGGGATTTCGAGTCTGAGGCCCATTGAAAAGTGTCGACCCAGTTGCGGAAGGACTCGGTGAGCACGCGGGATGTGCCAGCAGAGCGATCGTAGATGGCCAGTCGAAAGAGGTCGGATTCATAGCCGGGTTGCTTTTGCATCTGATAGGCGATGTATTTTCCGTCCGGCGAGTATTTCGGATGGCCATCGAAGGCCGGATTCGAAGCGGTGATATCGCGCGGCGACTGATTGCCAGAGAGCGGGACGATCCACACGTCAGTGTTGGTGGACGACGCAAGGTTGCGGTCATGATTGGAGTCGAAGGCAAGTTCTGTGCTATCGGGAGAGAAGTCATATTGCAAGGCTCCGCCGAGCTGGAACGGAGGCGAATCGAAGTCACCCGGCGTCAGGTCGCGCATGGCGCCGGTGGCGACGTCGGCCAACAGGACGTGCGTGCGCTTGCCGTCTTTCCATTGCGTCCAGTGGCGGTAGAGGAGCGCATCGGCCATATGGGCGTGGAGCGGGCCCTTGGTCCAGCGCTCACTGATCTTCTTGTTGCAAGCATCGTCCGCGCCGCATTCCGGATAGACGTCACTCGAAAACGCGATCCATTTTCCGTCCGGAGACCAGAGCGGGTCGGCAACTCCCGTGGAGATGTTAGTGAGTCGCCGGGCTTCGCCACCGCTGGTAGACATGACATAGAGACTATCGTCGCCATCCCGCGAACTGATGAAGGCGATCCACTTGCCGTCGGGCGAGAAGATGGGCGCCGATTCACTCTTTTCGCCAAACGTAAACTGGCGCGCGTTCTTGCCGTCGGCATCCGTCAGCCAGACGTGCGAGGTGCGCTTGGCCTTCGCCAGGTCGCTCGTGTGCAGGGTGAACAGGACGGTCCTGCCGTCGGGAGACAGGTGCAAATCTTCTATTCCGCGAAGGCGATAAAGGTCTTCGAGGGTGACGGCGCGCTTGGCGGCAGAGCAGGAAATAGCCAGCAACAGAAAACAGAATAAGAACGCAAACACTCTTCTACGCATGAAGCTCCTCGTCTTGAAGTGATCTTCCTACCTAACTCGTTGGATAACTCGCGAATTTAAGCACAATCCATCGGGGTTGCGCCACCGTTTCCGTTGTATACGGCTTCACGTGCCAGATTTCAAACGCAGCGATCCTAAGCGCCGCTCCAGCCGTCCGAGCACAAAGTCTGCCACTAGCGCCAGCAGCGCCGCCGGGACGGCTCCCGCCAGGATCACGTCATTGTTCACCATGGCCAGTCCTCGAAAAATAAATTCTCCCAGTCCGCCCGCGCCGATCGCAGCTGCGATGGTTGCGAGCCCGATGGAGACGACGGTCGCGATTCGCACTCCGGCGACAATGACTCCCGAGGCGAGCGGCAACTCCACCTGGAAGAGCAGTTGCCGGTCGGTTAATCCCATGGCGCGTCCTGCCTCGACCACGGCTGGGTCGACGGTGCGAATGCCCGCGTAGGTATTGCGAATCAATGGTAACAACGCGTAGAGCGCCAGCGCCAGGATCGCCAATCGGCCGGCGCGTTCTCCAATCCACGGTGCCGGAAGAAGAAAGCCGAACAGAGCGAGGCTGGGGATGGTCTGGATGATATTCGCGCCACCGAGCACCGGCTTGCTGAGTTGCGGAACACGCGTAATCAGGATGCCGAGTGGAATCCCGACGAGCGCCGCGAGAAGTGTGGCCACTCCTGCCAGCGTGATGTGTTCCAGCGTAAGATCGAGCACCTGCTGGCGATTCGCCATCATGAACTGCAAGAAATTCATGCCGACCACCTCGCGATCACTTCGTGATTACTCCGGATCTCAATTAATCTCGCTCCTGAAATCCGGAAAATGCTTCCACGTACGCTCGCACTAGTGGGTGCTCGGAACGCGAACACTCCGCCGCGGGAAGGTCCACGATGAGGCGGCCTTCTTCCATCAGCGCGATGCGATCGCCAAGCAGCAAAGCCTCTCGCAGATCGTGGGTGACAAAGATCACCGTCTTCCGCATCCGCTGCTGCAGGGCGCGAAACTCTTTCTGCATTTCAGATCTCGTGATTGGATCGAGTGCGCCGAAAGGCTCGTCAAGAATCAGAATGGAAGGATCGGCTGCGAGCGCGCGCGCCACACCGACGCGCTGCCGCTGACCTCCGGAGAGTTCGTTGGGATAACGGGATGCCAGTTCCACCTTCAACCCAACCAGGGCCAGCAACTCGTGCACCCGCGCTGCCACGCGTGGCCGCGGCCAGTTCTCAATCCTCGGCACGAGCGCTATATTGCGCTCAACCGTGAAGTGCGGAAATAAACCGCCGTCCTGAATGACGTATCCGATGCTTCGCCGTAAACGGATCGGATCCCATTCCGTAGTCGGGCGGCCGTTCACCCGCACTTCGCCAGCGGTTGGCAGCAATAGCCGGTTGATCAGCTTTAAAGTTGTAGTTTTCCCTGATCCGCTGCGCCCGAGCAGCACCAGCGTTTCACCCTGCTTCACGGAAAGCACCAGATCATGCAGCAGGGGGCGTCCGTTTAGGCGGAAGGAAGCATGATCAAATTCGATGGCTGGTGCTTCGATGGCCGATCTTTGGCTGGGAGGAGTAGTCATGTCTTAGAGTGGAGCGACCGGCGTCTCGCGCGTCCCGTTTGCACCTTAACAGAATAGTGGCCGGGCAAGGACGCCCGGCGCTCCACAGGTCTAACGAATCACCGGGCTTGTCTTGTAAGCGCCGTCGGGCAGCCCCGTGATCCGTATCCCACCATGCCCTTTGTGCCGGATGTTGAGACCGATCAGCAACGCGGTGATCTGCTCGACGATGCGCGCGTTTTCCAGCTTCCCGCCATCAATCGCCCGCACGCGCACGATCTTCGCCGCAAGTTCCATCGTGACTTCGGTGGCATTCGGATCATCGCTGCATACGATTACGTCGCAATCCACATCTTCGTTACTATCGCTGTTGAGCACGTCCGCCGAAACATTCTGGAATGCCGCTGCGACGGAAACGTCCTTCGGGACAAGTTCCGCCGTCTGTTGCGCGGCCGAACCCTGCCACACACCAAGGGTGCGGCTGGCGCGTCCACCGACGCTTGCAGCCAGCGGAACGGTGGCATCGATCAGAATGCTGCCCGGACGGATCGCAGGCTTCAACTGCTTGAGCAGCGCCGCCTGTCCTTCGAACGGCACGGTGAGCACCAGCAGATCGCTGGCGGCGCAGGCTGCCGAATTTTCCAACCCGGAGATTTGAACATTTGCGCCCGCCCGCTTGCGGATTGTCTCCGCCGTCTGCTGTGCCCGGGCGGCATCGCGCGATCCGATGATGACCGTCTCCCCCGCGCGCGCCCAGCGCAGCGCGAGGCCGGTACCGGCCGGGCCGGTGCCGCCGATGACGGCGATAGTGCGGCTCGTGCGGTCATTCACGCGGTCATTCATGCGGTCGTTCATGCGAACTCTGCAAACAACACGTCTTCGCAAGAAATGTCGGCAGAAGCCGAATCGACGGGCAGCTTGATCTTCATACGCGAATATTTTGTGTTGCGTTCTGCCGGAATGCGTCCGATCTCCAAAATCAACGACTGGAAATCTTCCGGACTGGTGTACTGACCCGCGGTCGCTCCGGCCTCACGCGAAATATTTTCTTCCATCAGAGTTCCGCCGTAATCGTTGGCGCCGGCGTGCAGGCATAGCTGTGAAAGCTTACGGTTCAGCTTCACCCATGAGACCTGGATGTTATCAATCGAGCCGGCGAGGAGTATCCGGGCGAGCGCATGAACCTTGAGGTGCTCGGCAAGCGTCGGTCCCGAGCGCGCTAGTCCTTGCTGAAACAAGAGCGTATTTTGATGCACAAAGCCAAGGGGCACGAACTCGGTGAAGCCGCCGGTCTCACTCTGAATCTGCCGGAACAAATTCAGCTGACGCACCCAGTGGTCAGGCGTTTCCATGTGCCCGTACATCAGCGTCGAAGTGCTCGGGATTCCGCACGCGTGCGCTGTGCGGATGACCTCTTGCCATTGCGCTGACGACAGTTTGTTGCGCGAGAGCACGTGGCGCACTTCGTCATCCAGAATTTCAGCCGCGGTGCCCGGCAGCGTGTCCAGTCCATTGTCGCGCAGCATCGTGAGATAGTCGCGCAGGGTCATGCCGGTCAGTTCCACTCCGTACACAATTTCCATCGGAGAAAATGCGTGGACGTGCATGCCCGGCACGGCGTTCTTCACGGCGCGCAGAATGTCACGGTAGTAAAACGGCGGTAAGCCATGCGGCAGTCCGCCTTGAACGCAGACTTCGGTTGCTCCCAGATCCCATGCCTCTTTACTTTTGCGCCCCATGTCTTCGAGCGAATGAAAATAGGAGTCGGCCTCACGTGGCCCGCGGCTGAAGGCGCAAAACTTGCAGCCGACGAAACAGATGTTCGTGAAATTGATATTACGGTTTACCACATAGCTGACGATGTTGCCGACCAAGTCGCGCCGAAGCGTGTCCGCGGCTACGAGCAGGGCGAGCAAGTCCGCACCGTTGCAGTTGGCCCCGTCGCAGTTCGCCCCATCGCAGTTCGCCAAGGCGTAGCGCTCCTCGTCCGTCAGACATGCTCCGTCTTGCGTCTCCAGCACGCGCTCCAATGCGTTGCGGATCGGCGGGGAAACCTGTGGCGCGATCTTGTCCCAGGTCAGCGTGGGGAATTGCTCGAGTTCTGAAGCCTGCCAAGCCATAACAGTTCTCCTATCAGCCCGCAGCGAGGGCGCGGACCCGCCTACAATCATGAAAAAACTCCTACCGAAAAAGATCGTTCTTCGCGGGCCGGATCAATTGCAGCGCCCCACTTTTTCCTCTGTGGCTTCCTCGGCGGTTTTCACGGCAGTAAGCATAGCCGCGAATGATGCACGCGGGCGTGCCTGCCAACTTGCCGCAGACCAGTCCCGCCGCACAAGCCAATTCGTCCGCTACCGCGTCCAGCGTCGCGTGCAGCGAATAGCCGTGGGGATCGCGGCGTCCGCGGTAGTCGACCAACGGGCGCATGCCGGCAACACCAATCGCCACTTCCGTCAAGCCTTCCCGCCACGGACGGCCGAAACTATCGCTGACGATGACCGCGATTTCAATTCCTAGCTGCTTCTTCAACTCCAGCCGCAATCGCGCCGCGGATCGATCCGGATTCGCTGGTAGCAACACCGCGTGTCTCCCGCCATCAACGTTCGATACATCCACTCCACTGTTCGCGCAAACGAACCCGTGCTGGGTCTCGGTAATCAGCACGCCACGCTTTCGCCGCACGATTCGGCGACTCTCACGCACCGCCAATTCACTGACGCGTGCGTCGAGCCCGTAGCGTCGAGCCCAGACCTTTGAAGCCGCCGAGGGCTGGATCTCATCGAGCGCGACCAGCGCACCTTCCGCCTTGGAAACAACTTTGTGCTTCACCACCAGGATGTCGCCATCCTGAAAGCGCAGCCCCAAGCTTCGCGCCGCAGCCAACAGCGCCGCGCTCAGCGATTCTCCGGCGCGGATTTCTCCACTGACTGCAACCGGAAGAATGCGAACTTCTCCGGCCGCGCGCTTAGCCGCGTGCCTGGCATTGCTAAACGCCATGTTCGACCCGACAATGTTCGACCTGATTCCGGCGACTGAGGTTCCAGCTTCGTACCAGCTTTTGCGATCGCCGTTCTCCGCTGGCGCCCGCTAGTTCGCGGAGATCTTCGGGACGATCGACATCGCGCGCAATCCCCGCCAGTTTGAGCACAATACAAGGCAGGCCGGTTGCCTTCGCCGCAGCCAGGTGCGGCAAAAAACTATCGTTGCCAAATCGCAGCGGAAACAAATCACTCGGAGATCGCCAGGCTGCATTCGTGCCGCGCCCGGCCGCATCCGGCACCAGTACGGCGCCACGGGGAGGAGCGCTATCGACGATCCTCTGCAGTTCCGAACTCTCGATTAAAGGAACATCTGCTGGAATCACCAGCGTGCTCTCCGCTCCGCGCTCTCTACATACGGCCGTTGCCATTTCGATGGCGCTGGTCTCTCCGGAATTGTCGTCGACAACGATCTCGAAATTGAAGCGCGCGGCCAAATCGCGCGCATACGAATCGCGGGTGACCACTGCAACCGCGGGCCGGCTCTGCCAGTGCGCCAGCGCTTGCAGCACGTCTTCGCACATCGCCTGAGCCAGCGCGAAGCGTTCTTCCGGAGCCAGAATAGAAGACAGCCGTTGCTTGGCATCGGCGAGAATTTTTATGGGAACCAGAATCATGCCTGTTCCAACGCAGCCTGAGATGACGGAGGTTGCATCGCTACCTCCAGGACGGTCTTTGCCAACGCAACTCTATCTTCGGCCTTGCGCATGATGGTCGGAGTGCAATGGACGCGCATTCCGGTCTTGCGCAACTCTTCGGCAGCGGACGCGTCCTCGGAATCGACTACCAGCAGATCAAGGAAGTCGTGATAGAAATCGGCAACGCCGGCAATCGAAACTGCGAAGCCTTGCGCCGCCATGAGTGTTCCCGCAGGCCCAGTAACCGCGCTTCCGCCGACGATTGGGCTTACGGCCGCTATGCGGGAGCGGCTTTCGCGCAGCGCTTCGCGAATTCCCGGCACGGCGAGGATCGGCCCAATGCTGGTCACCGGATTACTGGGCGCGAGTAGCACCAGATCTGCCGAGCGGATCGCTTCTGTCACTCCCGGTGCGGGCGCCGCATCCGAAGCTCCGGCGAAGCGAACCGATTCCACCGGATCCTGATACCAGCGCTGGACGAAATATTCTTCAAAGCTCAAGTCGCCGGCCGGAGTCAAAACCCGCGTTTCCACGCGCGAATTGCTCATCGGCAGGACGCGCGCCCTGATTTCAAGCCTGGTTGTGATTTCGGAGGTGGCTTCACTGAGCGTCTTGCCCTCGGCAAGCAGCTTGGAACGAAAAATATGCGTGGCCAGATCGCGATCGCCGGCGTGAAACCACGTCGGTTGTCCTAGTTGCCCCATGGCATTCAGGCAAAGAAAAGTGTCGCCCTTCACGCCCCAGCCGCGCTCCTGGCTAAGTTTCCCGGCCAGCATGTAGGTGATGGAATCCAGATCGGGCGAAACGTACAAGCCCCACCATAGCAAGTCGTCACCGGTATTCACGATGATCGTAAGATCTTCGGGACGAACGATCTGCCGAAGTCCATCGACAAACTTCGCGCCACCGGTGCCGCCAGTCAGAACCGTAATCATGCCGCCCTCTTGGTTCGATTTTGAGCGTAGCCTTCAGCGTTGGCAGCGGAGCTCAGACGCTGCGCCAGCAAGTCGCTGTGCGCCGCTGCTTGTTCCGCGAATTCGGGGTAAACCGGCAACCTCTGGCGCAGCTCGAATCCCTTCGCCTCGGTTTGCTGTCGCAATTGGTCCAGATGCGGCCACGGCCTTTCCGGATTGATAAAATCCGGCGTCAGCGGCGATACTCCGCCCCAGTCATTGATGCTGCCATCGAGCAGGTCGGCATAGTGCGGATCGGAAAGATTGGGCGGCGCTTGAATATTCATGTTCGGCATCAGGAGGCGTGCCACAGATAATGTACGCAGCATTTCCCCGCGGTCTGGTTCGGACCAGTGTGCCATCGGCGTCCCACTCTTGGCGCGGAAATTTTGGATGATCACCTCCTGGATGTGCCCATACCTCTCATGCAGGTTGCGAATTGCTATCAGTGCATCCACGCGCTCTTCCCGAGTCTCGCCAATTCCAATAAGGATTCCCGTGGTGAACGGAATCTTTTGGCGCCCTGCATCCTCAAGCACACGCAGCCGCTTCGCCGGATCTTTATCGGGAGCGTTGTCATGAGCGGCACCCTTCGCGAGCAGCCGTTTACTGGTCGTTTCAAGCATAAGCCCTAGGCTGGGTGCCACGCGTGACAACCGTTCCAGCCACTCCGCGCTCATCAATCCAGGATTGGGATGTGGAAGCAGGCTCGATTCCCGGAGCACCTTCTCGCACATCGCCTCCAGATAATGAAGCGTGGATTTATATCCTAATCGCCGAAGCGTCTCGCGCATCTGGGGAAAAAGCAGTTCCGGCTTGTCTCCCAAGCTGAACAACGCCTCGGTACATCCCATGCGCTCGCCCGCGTGCACTACTTCCATCACCTCGTCCGGCGTCATGGTGTGCGCGCCGGGCTCTCCGGGATCGCGCCGGAAGGTGCAGTAGCCGCAGTAGTCGCGGCAAAGATTCGTCAGGGGAAGAAACACCTTGCGCGAATAAGTGATCACTCCCGGTTTGAATTTCGCGCGGATAGCCTGCGCCGCTGCAAGCAGTGAAGGCAGCATCTCGTTGTCCGCTCGCAGCAGTCGGCAAGCCGCCTCGCGAGAAATCGGCTCCGCGTCGCCCGTCAACTCCGCTGCCGCGGTCGCTATTAGCGCATCTGGGGAAAAGGTGGTCATACTTCGCTACTTCGAAATTCGGCTCATCGAAAATCCAACGCAAGCAACGATCATACAGTCAAACATACTGGCAGAGATGATAACGGACACAGTGAATCCCTGTCCCTACGTGGCAGACTGTACGATCTGTGGTAGCGTGTTCAATTGCCGGAAACGGCCGCTCAAGAAATGGCCATACTAGGGCCAGCAGGTTTCCACATGAGCCTTACCGCCAGCGATTTCCGCAAGGCCATGGGATGTTTCGCAACCGGAGTCACGGTCATCACCGTCGACGAGGACGGCGAGATCCACGGCATGACGGCGAATGCTTTCACCGCGGTTTCACTCGACCCGGTGCTGGTTCTGGTTTGCGTGGATCACCGGGCGCGGACGCACGCTCAGCTGCACGCCCGCAAGCGGTTTGGAGTGAACGTGCTGCGCCGCGATCAACAGACCATCTCGGAATATTACGCGCGCTCGGCGGAGACTCATCAGCATCCGGAGGCCGCAGGCGCCCGCTTCGATCGCACTTCGCAAGGCACGCCGGTGCTGCAAGGAGCTCTGGCTTATTTGGAGTGCCGCTTACACTCGACCGAGACCGCCGGTGATCACACCATCTTCATCGCGGAAGTGGAAGAAGTTGTGGTCAGGGATGGGGAGCCGCTGCTATATTTCCGCAGCCAGTATCGCGACATAGAAGCACCGCAACGCTGATGCGTTAGGCGTAGATTTTCTTAAAGCTGATGTCTTAAATAAGGAAATCCGAACCGCAATGTACCCACGATCATTTCACTATCACCGGGCGGGATCACTGCAGGAAGCGGTCTCCATGCTCAGCCAACTTGGCGAAGGCGCGAAGTTTCTCGCCGGTGGGCAGAGTTTGATTCCGTTGATGAAGCTTCGCTTCGCCAATCCCGAATATCTGGTGGATCTGAATTTCATCCCAGGCACCTCCTTTATTAAGGAAGAATCGAGTGTGCCTCACTCGGGAGCACTTCGTTTCGGAGCACTGCACTTTGGAGCAATGACTCGCCACGCCGAGATCGAGCACTCTGCGCTGACGAAAAAGATTCCAATCTTGCACGACTGCGCCGCTGGGATTGCCGACGTGCAAGTGCGAAACCGCGGTACCATCGGCGGATCGCTGGCCGAGGCCGATCCGAGCGGCGATTGGGCCACTGCCTTGATCACCCTCGACTGTACTGTTCACAGCCTCGGGCCTGGCGGCGCGCGCACCATTCAACAGAAAGACTTCATCACCGATGCTTATACAACCGCGCTCGCTCACGACGAACTTGTAACCGAAGTGGAAGTGAGGATTCCGCCTGAGGGCAGCGGCGGCGCCTATCTTGCATTCAAGCGCAGCGCTCCCGTGTATCCAAGTGCCAGTGCTGCGGTACAACTGACCTTGGCCGATGACGTGTGCCAGGATGCCGCCATTGCTCTCGGCTGCGTCGGACTGACGGCGATTCGCGCGACCGAGGCCGAGACGGTGCTTCGGGGCAAAATCCTCAACCGCAATGTGAACGATAAGACGATTGCCGCCGCCGCTGAGGCTGCGCGCGCTGCCGCCGATCCCCAATCGGACATGCGCGGATCCGTTGAATATAAGCGCCAACTGGTTGTAGCGCTGGTGAAACGCGCGATTCAGATTGCCGCGCGCCGCGCTCGCGGAGAACAAGTCGAAGGGGCCCATCTCTATGCTTGAAACGGCGGCTGTGGAGAAACTCGCCGTCAGTGTCAGTATCAAAGTAAATGGCAAACCCCATTCACGAGGCGTCGAACCGCGCATGTTGCTGGTCGAGTTTTTGCGCGAGGCATGCGATCTCACGGGTACCCACGTCGGTTGCGACACCACGTACTGCGGCGCTTGCACAGTGCTGATGAACGGCTTGGCGGTCAAGTCTTGCACCATGTTCGCGGTGCAGGCGGACGGGTCGGAGATCACCACTGTCGAGGGCCTTGAAAAGGACGGCAAACTTCATCCCATTCAAAAGGCCTTCGGCGATTCGTATGGCTTGCAGTGCGGCTACTGCACGCCCGGTCTGCTGCTCTCCACTCATCAGTTGCTTTCTCGGAATCCTGAGCCGAGCGAAAAGGAAATTCGCAAAGCGATCGCAGGCAACACTTGCCGTTGCACCGGCTATATGAACATCTTCAAGGCCATCGAGCTTGCAGGCCGCAACATGAGGAGAACCTGAGATGGCAATTAAATTTTCCGGTGTATTTGAGGTCAAGAAGAAGCCCGAGGAGGTTTACGATTTTCTCACCGACCCCAATCGATTTGCGGCGCTGCTTCCGGATTTTCAAAATCTGATGGTGCACGACGCGACCCATTTCACTCTCAAGGTGAACGTGGGCATTTCCTACATCAAGGGCAGCGCCGATGTGAAGCTGGAACTGGCGGAGGCCGATCGGCCGCGACGCGCGCAATATAAAGGACAAGGAGCCGTGGGCGGAGGAAATGTCACCGTGGTCGCGGGCTTTGACCTGTTTCCGATCGCGAACGGAAGCGCAGACGGCATCGCACTCGGAATCGTATTCGGCACGAAAGTTAATTGGCAGGGTGAAGCCCAGATTTTCGGCCGCCTCGCGTCCGTAGCCGGCGGCATGCTCGAACCGCTGGGCAGGAAACAGATCCAGAAATTGATAGACGGGCTGCAGGCGGCGCTGGGATAGAACGTGTGGCGCGGACACTCCTGTCCGCGAAATGCTTGCGGAGGCACAAAGCTCGCTGCTTTAAAAAACGAGGCTGAAAAAACGTGGCTGACGAAGAAAAAAAGAACGGCAGCAGGGGTTGGGTCGGCACCGCGCTTCCCCGCAAAGAAGAAGACCGTCTGTTGCGCGGCCGGGGCAAGTTCGCCGACGACATCAAGCTGCGCGGGATGCTCTATCTCCGCTTTGTGCGCTCTCCCTTTGCACACGCGCGCATCGTCAGCATCGATGTCTCAGGCGCCGAGGCGTTGCCGGGCGTGGCGTGCACGCTTACCGGCAAAGAAATTGCCGCGCAAACGCAGCCTTTCATCGAAATCGGTCCCGACCACGCCCAGAAGATTCGCGACTTCCCGATGGCCGTGGATAAAGCCGTGTACCAGGGCGAGCCGGTTGCCGCCGTGGTCGCGGAATCTCCGAGCCTCGCCGACGATGCCGCTGAACTCGTTCAGGTCGAGTACGAACCGCTTGAACCTGTTGTTGACGCCGAACAGGCGCTCACCGATCACAGTATTCTTCACCAAGAAGCCGGCACCAACCGGGTTTGGAATGGCGTGTGGGAGTATGGCGACGTTGAACGCGCCTTCAAGGAAGCGGCGTATGTGGTCGATATCGATCGCTTGCACTTCCATCGGTTCTCGTCAACGCCGCTCGAAAACAACGTCGTGATCGCCGAATGGAATCCCAAAGACGATCGCATCTACTATTGGTGCAATAACTCGTTCCCGTCTTTTGCGATCCAGTTCCTGGCCGCGCACCTGAACATTCATATCGACAAGATCCGGGTACAGACGTTCGATATCGGAGGCAGCTTCGGCATCAAGATCACCAGCTATCCGCAGATGGCGGTCTGTGCTCTGGCATCGAAAAAGGCCGGAGGACGGCCCATTAAGTGGGTCGAAACCCGCTCCGAGCATATGGTTGCGAGCGCTCATGGCAACGAACGCACATTTCGCAACACGCGCATCGCGCTCGACAGGAACGGCGTCATCACCGCCATCGATTCGCGCCACATCGACGACTGCGGCGCCTATCCGCGCTACGAACCGCTGGGCTGTGTGATCTGGTCGCAGGTTTTCTGTGGAGTCTATCGATTCAAGAATGCTCGCATCGATTTCTGGCAGGCGGTCACCAACAAATGTCCCGTCGGCCCCAATCGTGGATACTCTCGCATGCAGCATCTCTGGTTTCTGGAGCGCGCCGTCGACATCTGCGCGCACGAACTCGGCATTGCGCCGGACGAGATGCGCCTGCGCAACTACATTCGCCCGGAAGAATTTCCTTACACCACGCCCAACGGATGCGTGTACGATTCCGGCGATTATCCGAAGATGCTCGAAGTGGCGAAAGATCTGATCGGCTGGGAAGCCTGGAAAAAGAAACAGGCTGAGGCGCTCCAAGAAAATGACGGCCGCATGATCGGCATTGGCATCGGCACTACGCTCGATTCCGGCACCAATAACTTCGGCCAGTCGCAGATCATCAATCCCTACGCGCCCTTTTCCGGCAACTCGCAAGGTGCAAATTGCAAACTCGATATCTACGGCGAAGTGGTGGTCGCCGTCGGTTCGTGTCCGCAAGGCCAGGGACACGAAACGACCGCTGCTCAAGTCGTCGCCGACGTCCTCAACATTCATCCCGACTCAATTACTGTGCGTACTGGCTTCGACACGGAGCGCAACGTCCACACCGGATTCTCTGGAACCTACGCCAGCCAATTTGCGGTTTCCGGTTTGTCGGCGGTTCACGGCGCCGCGCAGAAACTCAAAACTGAAATGAAGCGCCTCGCCGCCTTTGCTCTCGAAACGAAAGAAGACGATCTGGAGTTCGGAGTCGGCCAGCAGGGGCCGGAGATCAAGGCCGAGAGCACTGGAAAATCCATCAACTACTGGGGCCTGGCAAACATTGTGAACGTAAACAGCGCCGTGCTTCCGCCCGAACTGTACGATGTCACCCTCAACTGCCGCTACGTATGGCGCGCGCCCTTCAAGGTTCCAGACACGAAAGCAAAGTACGGTAGTCTCACACTGACCTACGCCTCACAATTGCACATCGCAATCGTCGAAGTGGACCGCGATACTTTTGTCCCGAAGATTCTCGACTACGTGGCTGTCGACGACTGCGGCACAGTCATCAATCCGCCGATCGTCGAAGGGCAGGTCTATGGCGCGACCGCGCACGGCATTGGCGCGGCGCTCATGGAAACCTGCGTCTATGATGCGGTCGGCAATATGCTGACTAGTACCTTCAGCGATTACACGCCGATCACCTCGATGAATATTCCGAAGATCAAATACGGCCACACCACAACGCCTTCTCCGCACAGCTACAGCGGAGCGAAAGGCATGGGCGAAGGCGGCGCGGCCCCGGTGCACACGATTTCAGCGGCGCTGCAGGACGCGTTGTTTACCCAAGGTATCTTTATCAACGACTCTTTTAACAATGCCGACAGCATCTTCCGCTCGCTCAAGTATCACGAAGGCGGACAGCTAGCTCAGTTAGTAAAGTTGGAGAAGCGGATCTAGGACAATGAAGAAGGTGTGCATCATCGGTTGCGGCGCGATTGGCTCGCTCTACGCCGCGCACTTGGCGCGCGTTGCCGAAGTTTGGGCCTTGGTTCGCCGCGAGGATCACGCTGCCGAGCTCAACCGGCGCGGCCTGCGCGTTACCGGAGCCCATAACTTTGCCGTCCCGTTAAGAGCCATCACCAACCCAAAAGACTTGCCCGATTGCGATCTCGGCATCGTCGCCACGAAAGCCACGCAGGTCAAAGAATCATTTCGCTTGGTGGGCCGCCGCTTCGATAAAGGAGCTGTCCTCTCCGCCCAGAACGGAGTCGGCAGCGAAGAAATCATCGCGACCCTTACGCGCGGCTACGTCATTCGCGGCACCACCTTCATGAGCGGAACGCGCCACACAGACACGCATGTGCAGTATGAACTCGACACTCCAACCTGGATGGGCCCGTTCGAGCCGACGGGCACGCCATTTGCTGTAGTTAAAGAAGCCGCTGATCTCATCGTCGCGGCCGAACTCAAAGCTGAAGCACTCGAAGACGCGCGGCCGGCGCAGTGGTCCAAGCTGATTTTTAGTTCTTCGGTGAATAGCGTATCCGCGCTGACGGGGTTGCCGCACTCGCCGCAGTTCTCCGACGAAGCGAAATTTTCCGACCTTGGCCATTTGCTACACGCCCTGATCGACGAAGGCAAGAGAGTGGCCGACGCCGCCGGCATTCGCCTGCACGAAGATCCGTGGGAGATGAACCGGGTCGGCGCTATGACCAATCACCCGCCTTCCATGCTTCACGATGTCCGCCACCGGTTGACGACCGAGATCGATTTTCTCTCCGGCGCTATCGCTCGCGAAGCCGAACGCGTCGGAGTGCCCGCGCCGCTGCACACCGCAGTCTATCGGCTCATCAAGGGAAAAGAAGCAGCCTGGAATTTTCAGGACGAAAATAAACCCGTGACCGTGCACTGATTGCTATGGCTTGGCCCGAAGACAAAATAAAACTCGATCGTGTTCGCGCCCAGATGAAAGATCAGAACCTCTCTGCCTTGGTCTGCCGCGCTCCTGACAATGTTCTTTATCTCACCAACTACTGGTGCATGAAGGGATACGACGCCGTCATCTTTCCCCGCGATGGCGAGCCGACATTAATTGCGCTCGCCCCGCAGCAGGCCGATGTGGAGCGTAACTCATGGACGAAAGACATTCTCTACTTCAAGGGCTATGACGAGCGCGATCCGCGCCCGCCGCAGTTCCGCGCCTGGGACCGCGTCTACGAAGTCCTGAAGCAACGCGGCCTGACCGATAGAATTGCCCTTGAACTCAACATGGGCACGCAATCCGCCGACCGCATGGTTGGCGAGCCGACTACCTTCATGCTGTCCTATTTCGAATCGTTCAAGAAATTTTGCGGCGATGTTCTCGACGCGACGCCGCTTCTCAACGAAGCTCGCTCGATCAAGACCGATCAGGAAATCGAACGCATGCGTTTGGCCAATGAACTCGCGGCCCTCGCCATGGATTACACGCGCGAGCACATGCGCCCCGGCATGAAGGAAAGCGAAGTCGGCGCGATGTATGAAGGCTTCGTGCACGGAATCGGCGTTGGCTACAAGGGCAAAGTCGAGATGGCGCGCGCTTTCACGCTGGTGTGGTCCGGCAAAGGAATTGCCACCTTCACCGCCACCGGCAATCGCCCGATTCAGAAAGACGAGCCCACCCTCTTCGAGATCTGGGTCTGCGCCGATGGTTATTGGACTGATCTTACGAAGAATGCCTGCCCTGGTGAATTGAAGCCTGAGTATCACAAACTGCTCGACCTTCTGTTGAGAGTATTCAGCGACGCCGTTTCTTTCACGCGCGAGGGAGCCAGCTTCCCCGAACTGGACAAGCTAGTTCGCGGCCGCATCGCCGAAGGTGGATATCCCGGCCAGCCCTCCCATCCCATCTGCCACGGGGTTGGGGCTCGCGCCCACGAATGGCCCTACGCGCACCAAGCCGGTACCGGCACGATAAAAAAAGGTATGGTACTAGCGATCGAGCCGGGCATTTACTGGCTCGGCGGAGGAGGCCTGCGCTTGGAAGACAATTTCCTGATCACTGAAACAGGCAACGAAAAAATGTGCACCTACCCAGACGATTTTCGCAGGTCAAAACGTCGCCAAGTACTGAGAACCAAGAGCTGAGAACTTATTAAAGTGTCCGGCGCAACCGCAAACTCGAAGCTGGCCCTCGATCCCAAACTCATCGAGCGCATCCTCGCCGAAGTGCGGGAAGACGAAATCGTCTCCATGTCCACCGACGTGATCAACATTCCCAGTCCGACCGGCGAAGAGCTGCAGATGGCACAGTACATGCAATCCGCGCTGCAGAAACTCGGGCTCGACATCACCTGGCAGGAAGTCGAAGAAGCGCGCGCCAACGTCGTCGGCCGCTGGAAAGGTTCGGGTGGCGGCAAGAACCTGATGTTCAACGGCCACATGGATACCTCCAACACCGGCCGCGAGGAATTTCTGACCGGCATCGGTTACAAGCCGCACGCCATAGTCAAAGACGGCTTCATCTACGGCCTCGGCATCTACAACATGAAGGGCGCGCTGGTCTCTTACACCAACGCCGTGAAGGCGCTACAGCGCGCCGGCGTGCGTTTGAAAGGCGACGTCATCATTGCCGCCGTCGCTGGCGAGATCGAAAAAACGCAGTACGGTGAATTCAGTGGCAAAGAGTATCGCGGCTACGGATGCGGCACACACTATCTGGTAAACCATGGAGTGCTGCCCGACATGTGTATTCTCGGCGAGCCCACCGACATGCGCGTCGTTCTTGAACATTTCGGTTCCATGTGGGTGCGCATTTCGTGTACGGGAATCTACGTCCACACCGCCTTTTGTGAGGGCCGCGAAGAAATGAATTCCATCCGCCGCATGGTCGAGCTCATGCCGCCCATTCTGAAGTGGACTGAACGATGGGAAAAGAAGGCGAGCTACGGTGGCAAGAAGGCAATCGTAAATCTTGGTGGAATTCGCGGCGGCCACGCCTGGCGCGCCAGCCGCACTCCCGAGAAAACAGATTTGTTCCTCGACGTGCGCGTTCCCCCCACCATCCCCATGGCGGCGGCGCGGCGCGACATTCAGCGCCTCTTCTTTCTGCTCGAAAGAACGCATCCTGAGTGGGGTTTGGAATTCGAAACCTACGTCTCCGTCCCGGGCGCGCGCATCAGCGAAGAGCACGAGATGATTCGCGCCATCGACCGCAATCACAAACGCATCATCGGCAAAGCGCCTGAGCGGGAAGTCGTCACTTGGTGCTCCGATGCTAGCGTCCTCAGCCGGTACGGAATTGAGACTGTCAATTACGGTCCCTCCAGCGGCCCGCGCGACAAAGAGGGAGAGAAAGTTCGCATTCAAACGCTAGTGGACATCACGAAGATTTACGCGCTAACCGCCGCCGACCTATGCGGAGTGAGTAGCCGATGAGGGCTATCGTGCCAAGCCAGAAAGAAATCGATCGCCGTTACACGAACATCCGCTCTCGCATGCAATCCGCCGGGCTGGATGCTCTCATTGTCTGCGGCAATCAATATGCTGGATTCGAGGGCGCGGTCTTCTACACTTCCGGATTCGAAATCGTGCATCGCTACGTCTACGTCGTCATCCCGCTCGAAGACGAACCCACGCTCGTCTTTCCGCGCGAGGCTCGCTGGATCGGCGACAAAACCAAGCCTTGGGTGAAAGATCAAGTCTGGCCTGACGTCCCCGGCCAATGGTTGCGCGAGCGTGCCGTCGAGCGCAAATGGAAGCGCATTGGCACGTTTGGTATGAACTTCATCATGGCGGTTCGCGACTACCGCGAACTCGCGGCAGTTTCATTTGATCTTGTGCCTTTCGATCAGGAATTCGACATGGCGCGCGCCGTGAAGAGTGAAGAAGAGTTGGTCGAAGTTCGCGACGCCATGGATATTGTTGTCGATGGATTCTGGGCGCTGATTGCCAGCTACAAGCCGGGCAAAACGGAAGCTGAAATCATGGCGCCCGCGGTCGAGCGTTTCTTCGCCCGCGGCGCTGGCCCGCGCATGATGAACATTTTGCTCTCGGGTGAACATGGAGAGGCCAACGCTTACTTCAAAGTTCCCGGCCATCGCAAAGTTGCGGGCGACGATCTTCTTCTGTATTCGCTCGAAGTCACCGGAGCCGGCGGCTATTGGGTTGAGTTCTCCCGCGCGCTGATTCAGGGCACGCTTAGCCCGACCACGCAGAAGATGGCCGACGCTTATCCGCACGCGATGGAATCCGCGCGCAAATTGATGCGTCACGGCGAACTCGCTTCCAATGTGCATCGCACGGTCGCTGACATATTTGCCAGGCACGGTTTCGCACTCGGCCATCTTTCCGGCCATAGCATCGGGATGACGATGCTCGAGTATCCCGCGATCGGCGCGAAGAGCGACGTTCCACTCGAAGAGAATATGATCGTTTCCCTGCATCCGCAGGTCGTCGACCAGGAAGGCACGGTCTGCCTGTATACCCAAGACACATATCGCGTCGGCAAGACCGAAGGCGAGTGCCTGGCAGATGTGCCTTGGAGATTCTTCAGCGGCGGCGAGACGCGGGAGAGCGTTAGAGGTCAGAAGTAAGGATTCGCATCAGGGCATCGCTTCGGCGATGCCGTTAATTCTTCCAAGTCAAGCGCCCCTTTAGGGGCTGCGCATCTAAACTGACTCTTGGGGTGTGAGTTTGCTGAAGGTCTGCATCGTTGGTTGCGGCGCAGTGGGCAGCCTCTTTGCTGCGCATCTTGCCCAAAAAGGCGAGGCTGAAATCTGGGCCTACGATGTTTGGAAAGACCACGTCGAAGCCATCCGCGATCACGGTCTGAAAATTTCGGGCGCCGCCGATTTTACCGCGAAACCGAATGCCACCAGCGATCCCAACGACCTGCCACGCTGCGATTATGGCATCGTCGCTACGAAAGGCGTCCACACGCGCGGCGCCATCGCGCAAGTTGCCCGCGCCTTCGACGAGAACAGCGCTCTTTGCTCTGTCCAAAATGGAGTCGGCAACGAAGAGATTATCGCGGAACACGTGAAGTATGTCATTCGCGGAACGACGTTCCCCGCCGGACACGCCATCGCTCCCGGCCATATTGGTTTCGACATCGAGGGCGACACCTGGATTGGTCCCTTCGAACCGACGAACACTCCCATGCCCAAGGTTGAAGAACTGGCCGGCCTGATTACGCGCTCGGGCATGAACGCCATTGCGTTGCAAGACGCACGCGGCGCGCAATGGACCAAGCTGATTTTCAACGCTGCGACCAACCCCGTTGGGGCTCTCACCCTGCTGCATCACGGAGCCGCGGCAGGTTTCGGGCCGACTGGCCATCTCTTCAACGATCTGATCGCCGAAGGCGAGGCCGTCGCCCGCGCGCTCGGCATCGAACTGCATGGCAATCCGCGATCCCTGGTGCATAAGGGAGCGAATGCTCCCGGCAAGCATCGTGCCTCCATGCTGCAGGACGTGCTAGCCAAGCGCCAGACGGAAGTCGATTTCATGAACGGCGCAATCGTGAAGTGGGGCGAGAAAACCGGCGTCCCGACGCCGCTGAACAAAGCATTGTGGGAGTTGGTGAAAGGCCTGGAACATGGCTGGAGCGAACCGGACTAAGAGAAGGTCTCAGGTGTCAGGTCGCAGGTCCTGGGAAAATCACCACTGCGGATTCTGAGCCTGGACTTGACATCAACACGGAGCAGGTTTTGCTTTCCCTGAGACCTGACACCTAAGACCTGAGACCTGATTACTATGACGATTCCATTCAACATCGGAGTGCTGCAACTTAGTATGGAACCCGTCCACGAAACCGTGGCCATGGCCCAGGCCTGCGAGGAAGCGGGGTTTGACACGTTCTGGATCGCCGAAGCCTATCCCTGGTGGCGCAAACATTCCTTCGAAGCGCGCTCTTCGACCGCAATTCTCGCCGTCATTGCGAGCCAGACTCGGCGCATTCAACTTGGTTGGGGAATTATTTCTCCATACACGCGGCATCCGGTCGAGATTGCGATGGAGGCGCGCGTCATGCAGGATCTCGCGGGTGACCGTTTCCTGCTGGGCCTTGGCGCGTCGAAGATCTTCATGAAAGAAATCGGCGAAGGGGAAGGCGAAAAAGTTGGGCCCGCGACTGTGATGCGCGAGAGCATCGAGATCGTCCGCGGCGTGCTCCAGGGCGATAAGTTTGACTATCAGGGCAAGGTGTTTACTGCCAGCGTTCCAGCGCTGAAGTCCGACGCGCATATATCAACTTTGCGCAAAGTTCCTCCGGTGTATGTTGCAGGGACTGGACCGGCGATGCAGCGGCTGGGCGGATCGCATGGCGATGGCTTGCTCACGGCTTCGATTACGACTCCTGCATTCGTCCAATATTCGAAAAAGAATATGGAAGCTGGCGCGGCGAAGGCGGGCAAAGACGCTTCCAGGCTGATCCTCGGTTGCGTGATCGTCGGCAGCATTGCGCGCGATTCGAAAAAAGGAAAAGAAGGCGCGCGCGAGCAGGCTGCCATGTATCTCGCCAACAAAGTGCAGAACATCAAAGGCTCCGCCGATGTCTTGCTCGAATCCGCGGGCATCACCTTCGATGAGCTGCAGCCGGTGGCTGACGCCATGGAAACAGGCGGCCGCAAGGCCGCTGCACAGGCCGTCAGCGATGAACTACTTCGCAAAGTCTGTCCCATCGCGGGCACGCCTGACGAGTGCATTCAAAGGATCGAAGAATACCGATCTGCTGGCTGTACTCATATCATGCTGGAAATCTGGGGCGACGATCGTGTGGGACAGGCGAAACTTTTTGGCGATGAAGTTCTGCCGCAGCTTAGAAAGTAAGAAGTTAGAAGTCAGATTGCAGAAGTGAAGACCCCGCACCCGAGGGGTTTACTTATGCAATCTGACTTCTTACTTCTTACTTTATTTCCCCATCACCAACTTTGCGATTGTCGCCAGCTGCATATTCGACGTGCCTTCGTAGATTTTTCCGATCTTCGCATCGCGCCAATATTTTTCCACCGGATAGTCTTTGGTATATCCGTATCCACCGTAGATTTCGATTGCCAAAGATGTCACTCGTTCGGCTACCTGCGACGTGAAGAGCTTGGTCATGGCGGCTTCTTTCACAAAATTTACGCCGGCATCTTTCATGCGGGCCGCGTTATAAACCATCAGACGCGCCGCTTCGATCTCGGTCGCCATCTGCGCGATCTGGAACTGTATGCCCTGGAATTCCGCAATCGGCTTGCCGAATGCCGTCCGCTCCTGCGCATACTTCGCAGCATATTCCCACGCGCCGCTCGCGACGCCCAGCATCTGCGCGCCGATTCCTATGCGGCCTTCGTTTAGTGTTTCGATCGCGATCTTGTATCCTTTGCCAACCTCGCCCAGCACGTTTTCTTTGGGCACGCGGCAATCTTCGAGAATCAGTTCGCAGGTGGACGACGCCCGAATTCCCAGCTTGTCTTCCTTCTTGCCGACGGTAAATCCGGGGAAGTTTTCCTCGATCAGAAACGCGGTGATGCCTTTGTATCCTTTGGACGCATCGACGGTGGCGAACAGAATGAACAGTCCAGCCTCTTTGCCATTGGTGATCCAGAGCTTGCGGCCGTTGAGCACGAAATCATTCCCTTTGACTTCGGCTTTGGTTAGCAGCGAAAACGCGTCCGATCCCGACCCCGCTTCGCTCAACGCGTAGGCTCCCAGCGTGTCCACCACCATCTTGGGCAGGTAACGTTTTTTCTGATCTTCCGTAGCCCAGCGCAGAAACGCATTCGCGACCAGCGTATTCTGCACGTCGACGATTACGCCGGCGGAAGCGTCGGCCCGCGAAAGTTCTTCCACAGCCAGGATCGCTTCAAAAAACTTGCCGCCCGCTCCGCCGTACTGCTCGGGAATCTCTATGCCCATCAGGCCGAGCTGGAAGAATTGATCGATCAGGCCGTGATCGAACACCGCCTTTTCGTCCATCTCCTTCGCCAGCGGACGAACTTTGTCTTCGGCAAACTGGCGGACGTTGTCGCGGAACAGAATCTCATCTTCGGTAAGCGTAGTGAGTGGAGTGGGATTTGCGAGCTGCAAAGTTTCCGGCATGATGACACCTCGATGTAGAGACGGCCACGTCTCGGAAGGATGGCGTACCGGAAATTGTAGCAGCAGAAGATGGTCCGACAGCGACCGCTCGGTTGGTTCGGTGCGCTCGTCATTCTGCGGTACCGTGGAATCCCACCCTTGCGCACAGAACGCGCAAGGATGGGGCACCCTCCTACATTTTCGTTCGACAAGATCAAGACCAAAGGCAAGGGCAAGAACAAAAATCAAGAACAAATCAAAGTCAAAGGCAGCGGACAGGAGTGTCCGCTCCACACGAGCTGTTTATTCTGGCATTAATTCGGCCACGGTTAGCTCGTCGGCTTTGCGTAGTTCTGGGAACAGCCATGCCCACGTCGCAATCACTACTAGCGTGCCTACTCCTCCCAGGATCACGGCGGGGACGGTGCCGAACCATTGGGCGGTTAGTCCGGACTCGAATTGGCCTAACTCGTTCGATACTCCTATGAAGAGCATGTCTACGGCGTTGACTCGGCCGCGCATTTCGTCGGGAGTTGCTACCTGGATCAGAGTGGCGCGGATGATTACGCTTACCATGTCGGCGGCTCCGGTCAGGAAGAGCGCGAGGAGCGAGAAGATCAGGCTGTGCGAGATTCCGAAGACTATAGTGAAGACTCCGAAAGCGGCTACGGCTAAAAGCATGGTCAGGCCGGCGCGGCGGCGGATGGGGCGGTGCGCTACGGCGATTGCCATCAGGGCGGCGCCTACTCCGGGAGCGCTGCGGAGCAGGCCCAAGCCCCAGGGACCGGTGTGCAGGATTTCTCGGGCGTAGACGGGCAGTAAGGCTACTGCGCCTCCTAAGAGGACGGCGAACATGTCTAGCGAGATTGCGCCCAGGATCAGCTTCTTCTCTCCGATGAAACTGAAACCTGCCAGTATGGTGCGGAGGCTGATCGGTTCTCGTTCTGCTTTTTGGGGAGATGTGGGCAGGGGATGGATGCGGAGGGTCAGGATGACGGAAAGAATGGATACAGCTACGGCCAAAGCATAGACGGCGTGCGGGCCGCGGAAGAGGGCGTAGGCGATTCCTCCGAGGGCTGGGCCGGAGATGTTTGCGATTTGATAGGTGCTGGCATTCCAGGCTACGGCGTTCGCGAAGTGTTCTTCGGGAACCAGGTGCGGCAGCAAGGCTCGGCTTACGGGAAAGCTGAAACTGCGCGAGACTCCTACCAATACCAGGACTGCATAGATCAAGTGAACGGAGTGCGGGGCGCGCCAACTGATCGTCAGAAGGAGCGCCGAGCAGAGGCCATATCCTGCGTAGCACCACATCAGAAGTTTGCGGCGGTCGAGGAGATCGGTGGCGTGTCCGGCGAAGAGGAAGAGGACGAAGCCGGGGGCAAACTGAGCCAGGCCTACATATCCGAGATCGAGGGGGCGCCGGGTGATTTCGTAGACTTGCCATCCTACGGCTACGGACTGCATCTCCAGCGCTACGACTATGAAGAAGCGCGCTAGTGTGAAGGCGACGAAGTTGGGATAGGTGAAGGCGACACGGCCGGCCAGGCGCGGGTCTTTCTCGGCGAGCATTCTTCATTACTTTGACACAGAAATCAAAATCCCAAGGGAGATGGCGCCGTGGAATCCCACTCTTGCGCACAGAACGCGCAAGAATGGGGCCCGCGAGCTGTTATAGATTCAGCGGCGGTTGATGAGGGAGGCTACGTAGCCGGCGCCGAATCCGTTATCGATGTTTACTACGCTTACGTTGGAGGCGCAGGAGTTCATCATTCCTAACAAGGCGGCCAGGCCTTCGAAGGCTGCGCCGTAACCTACGCTGGTTGGAACGGCGATCACCGGAACTCCTACCAGGCCGCCGACTACGCTGGGGAGTGCGCCTTCCATGCCGGCGCAGACTACGATCACGCGCGCTTTGGCTAGGGCTTCGCGATGGGCCAGCAGGCGATGGATGCCGGCGACTCCCACGTCGTAGATGTGCTGGACGTTGTTGCCCATCAATTCGGCGGTGACTACGGCTTCTTCGGCTACGGGGATGTCGCTGGTTCCAGCGGACACCACCACGATCACGCCCTTGCCGTGCCGCTGGTGATCGCGATGGAGCACGATGGCTCGGGCTAGTGGGCGAAACTCGGCGCGGGGGGCATTGTCCGCGAATCCGGCGGCTACGGCGGCGTATTGGTCTTCGGTGGCTCGTGTTGCCAGTACGTTGCCGTTGTGGGCGGCCAGGCGGGTGAAGATCTGGGCCACCTGACGCGGCGTTTTGCCTTGGGCGAAGATCACTTCGGGCATGCCCTGGCGCAGGGCGCGGTGGTGGTCGAGCTTGGCGAAGCCCAGATCCTCGAACGGGAGGTGGCGCAGGCGCTCCACGGCTTCGTCGGGGGAGAGACGGTTTTTCTTGAGCTGGTCGAAGAGTTTGCGTAGGGCTTGGGAGTTCATGGGCGCAGAGGTCATTGTAGATTGTCGCTTGGGTAGATTGTCGCTTGGCTTTGCGGCTACGAGTGCAAAGCCAGCCACGGGGGATGCACAGGGGAAAGCTGGCCCATGGGGCTGGTCGATCTCTGGGGGGCGGATCGCGGCTATAAGATCACATATTTTCAGTCACTTGCGTAGATTACTTCAGTGGTTCTATGGCCTTCGGATAGATTGCTCCGGCCTCCGGCGCACCTTATAATCGAGGTGCTCTGGTTGCTGGATTCTTCGGCAGGTTTGCGGGTAGGGTTGGCCCTAAAGAGAGTAAGTGTGCCTTTTGGCCGATGGTCATTTTGGCCGATCTGTTACCCGTATGCTTCCACGCCTGCAAATCGCGCTGATGGCTAGCTTAACCGCGATCTCCTTTCTTTCCACAATATCAATGTTTTCGGCTTTGCCGGCGGAGGCTCAGTCGGGCGCCGAACCGGTGGCACGAGCCGACGCTGGCGCTATCACTTCGACAACCGACGAATCTGGCCGCACCGTCTATGTTAACGAGGACAGGGGTAACGGGGACGGGGTTAATGGAGGTGAGACGCCATCGGCTGCGAGGGCCACGCCTTCCCGATCTTCGCTGGTTTATTGGAGTTCGACCGAACACCGCTTTAAGCCGGTTCCGACAAACGGAGCGGTGATGCGGGCGGCGCGTTCGGCGGCTTCGGAGGTGAACACCTACCTCGACGGCAAAGCGCAGAGCTACCAGACTCTTAACTATAACCATGGCTTTACTCAACAGGATATCGACGCCGCGATTGACTCGGCGGCGGCCCGGCATCACGTGGATCCCAGCCTGGTGCGCTCGGTGGTCAAAGTGGAATCGAATTTCAATCCGAATGCAGTGTCGCGCAAGGGCGCTATGGGGCTGATGCAGTTGATGCCATCGACGGCGCGTTCGCTCAATGTTGTCAATCCTTTTGACCCGGAGCAGAACGTGGATGCCGGAGTTCGGCATCTAAGGAGACTACTGGACAGCTATGGCGGCAACGTTCGCCTGAGTCTGGCAGCGTACAACGCCGGTTCGGGAGCGGTGGCGCGAAGTGCGGGGGTTCCGCATTTCAGGGAAACGCAGAACTACGTCCGCCGGATCACGAACTTGTATAACGGCGGGAGCGAAACGGAGTCCCATGCTGTCGGGAGCCCAGCGCACGATCCGGTGCTGGTGCAGCGCGACGCCCGGGGCGTACTTTACATCAGCAATACCGAATGACCCCCGCAACTTTGCAGCGCAGGCTGGGTTGTGATCATTGAATCATTAAGTCATTGAAACATTGAATCAATGGAATCAAAAGCTTCAATGACTTAATGATTCAATGACTTAATGATTCAATAGCAATGCAGACCCAGGCTTCTACGACCCTAACTCGAGGCGGCTGCGCCTTTCGCCTTGGCGTCGCGCTTTTGCTCGCGTTGCTTCCGCTGGTTCCCGCGTCCGCTCGCGTCCAGCGCCCCGTCCATCACAACGATGCCTGGGCTCGGCAGCAATTCGCCAGGGCAGAGCGCATGCGGGAGGCGCTGAACGGGCGTCCTCTGGGAGAACGCACGCGGCGCGAATATCAGCGGGTGATCGATTCGTACCGCCGTGTTTACTTCGGATCTCCGGCGTCATCGAAGGCGGACCCGAGCGTGGTGGCGACCGCCGAACTTATGGTCGAGATGGGGCGGCGCTTTGACGATGATAAGATTCTGCGCGGCGCGATCGACCAGTACCGTTTCCTGCGCAGGGAATATCCCGGCAGCAAATACCGCTTCGATGCCCTGTTTACAATCGGGGAAATCTATAAGGATGATCTCAACGATCCCGCAGAGGCGCGGACGACGTTCACAGATTTCGTGCATCGCTACCCGCGCAACCGGCTGGCCGATGATGCCCGGGCGGCGGTGAAGGAAATCGATGCCGCGGCCGTGGAAATGGCGCGCTCGGCGCGGAAGACGGCGCGCAAGCAGCGGGCTTCAAATGCGAACGTTGGAAGCGGCGCGAATGACAGCGGCGGCAGTGCCAGCGCGGGCTCCAGTTCTGACGAAGCGAGCGAAGCCTCGAATGCCGCCAACGCCGTAACTACCCGCCGCAGCGGGTTGCCGCGGGTTACGGGCGTTCGCCACTGGTCCACTCCCGATTACACTCGCGTTGCCATTGACGTGGAGCAGGAAGTGAAGTTCGGCTCCCAGCGCATCTCGAATCCTGACCGCATTTTCTTTGATCTGCGCGATACCAAACTGGCTTCGACGCTGGTCGGGAAGACGTTCGACGTTGACGATGGCTTCCTGAAGAAGATTCGAGTGGCGGAGTTTCAGCCGGGGCGCACGCGCATTGTGCTCGAAGTGGACAACCTCTCCAGCTATGACGCTTTCCTGCTGCCGGACCCGTACCGGCTGATCATTGATATTCATGGGAAGGACGTTCACGGCAAGGATATTCATGGGAAGGATGTTCATTGGAAGCAGAAGCGGACGACGACGGCCAAGGCGGACGCGGACGTGACGGCTTCCTTGGAGTCGAACGACGACTCCGACGATGTGGAGAGCCGGGCGTCCCCGCCCGGCTGGACGGGCGAGACGCCCGTCTCTCCACAAGCAAAGGCGGATGCTGCCGGCTCTCGGAAGCCGGGACTTGTCGAAACGGATTTACTACCCGAGGATGGCAGCGCGGATTCCAAACCGCACAACCCCGCGAGGCCAGTTAGCGGCAGCGGAGTAACTAAGACCACGGTTGCAGTCAAAGATTCGAACCACGGGGGAGCGATCCGCAGGATCCCGAAGACGATTGTCGAGGCGGACGATAATCCGAACGACAGTCCGAACGATATTCCGAAGAACAGTCCGAACAACGGAGTTCCGGCGACGGTAGCCTCCCTGGAACACGAAAAACTTCGCCCGGGGGCAGCAGCGGGCGAGCCGAGTAATGCTTCGGACGCTGACGCGATAACGACGCCGAAATCGGAATCGCATTCGTCGTCATCATCGTCTTCATCTCCTTCGGTGCGCAGGAAAAGGTCACGTTCATCCGCAAGCGCAGCCGCTCCCGACACGGCGGATCTTCATTCGGATACTAGTCTTGAGTCTCGCGAAGCGCGGCCTACGGCCTCGGGCGACCGGTCTCTGACTCGCGCCCTGGGGCTGAAGATTGGCAAGATTGTCATTGATGCTGGTCACGGGGGCCATGATACCGGGACGATTGGCCCCAATGGCCTGTGCGAAAAGGACGTGGTGCTGGACGTGGCCAAGCGGCTTGGACGCTTGCTCGAATCGCGGCTGGGCGCTGAAGTCATTTATACGCGGCGGGACGACACCTTTATTCCGCTCGAAACCCGCACCGCGATTGCGAACCGGGAACGGGCGGATTTGTTCATCTCGATCCACGCCAACTCGAGCCGCGATTCGGATGCGCGCGGGGTCGAAACCTACTACTTGAATTTCACCTCATCGCCGGAAGCGCTGGAAGTTGCGGCTCGGGAAAACGCGGTATCGGAAAAATCGATTCACGAGCTGCAGGATCTGGTAAAGAAGATTGCGCTGAAGGACAAAATCGACGAATCGCGCGAGTTTGCCGGCGACGTGCAGGAATCGCTTTACGGGGGCCTTGCGCTCGAGAACGCAGGCATCCGCAATCGCGGGATCAAGAAGGCGCCATTCATTGTGCTGATTGGGGCCAATATGCCATCGATTCTGGCCGAGATTTCATTTGTGTCGAACCCTACGGACGAGCGCAGGCTCGAAACCTCGGAGCACCGCCAGCGCATTGCCGAGTCGCTCTATCGGGGTGTCTCCAAGTATGTCAACGGATTGAGCGGCGTGAAGGTTGCGAGTAAGATCGAGAAAGAGGAAGGGCAGTGATCAGCTTGAAATTTGGTCTTTTCTTCGGAAGTGCAGTAACTTCTCGACTTCGGCGATAACGACCCCGGATTCGTCCTTGACCTCGACGGTGAATGCTCGCTCTATTTTATTTTGGTTATTCAAAGCTTCTTTGATTTCGCGGATCTGCGGTTCTGACAGTCGGAAACTCGCGGATACCGTTCCGCGTCCCGGCTTTTTGAAGCGGATGCTCGCCGATTTGTCCCAGACAATGTAATCCTTGCCCAAGTTTTCAATCAGCATGAGCATAAGGAACGGGTCGGCCATTGAGTACAGCGACCCTCCGTAGTGAGTGCCAACGTAATTTCGGTTCCACCAACGAAGCTTCATTTCCACATCGATCTCGGTCCAGTCGGATTTAAGGCGCTTTACGCGGATTCCTGCGCCCAAAAATGGTGGCCAGAGATTCAAAAGCATTCGCATGTGGCGCTTCAAAGCTGCTTTCATTTCCACTCCTGCTGACCGGTACGCGGTATCATTCCTGACGGCCTGGCGCACCGGTCACGGCAAATGTAGATGTTGAACGAGCGACGGGCTAACCGCAAGTACGAGATGGTGCGCAAATAGCCGAATATCTCCGCTCGGGGTGGAAACTTTCTGGGGCTGCCGGTAGTCTAATCGAGTAGCGTGGGTGCGCCTTTTCTCGAATGAAATTCTTGCGACAGCTCTCCGTTGTTTTTGTCTGTTTTCTTTATTGCGCTGCGGCTTTTGCGGCCGACCCGCTTAAGCCACTGCCCGCTACTCCGAACTCAGCTTCTTCAGTTCCGGTTCTTCCCACAGAGTTTGGCGGTTGGCAGATGAGAGGGCCGGTTACCAGGAGCGACGATCCCGCGGTCGCTGATGCGGCGAATGCGCCTGTTCTGAAAGAGTATGGCTTCGTACGCTTGGAAAAAGCGGCATACACTCGCGACGACGGCCGTAATCTGACGATCAGAGCCGCAGTGTTTGAAGATGCCAGCGGCGCTTATGGCGCGTTTACCTACTACTATTCTCCCGAGATGGAGGAGGAAACCGTTGGCGGGCAGGCGGCTTTTCTGAATAACCGTGTGTTGTTCTACCAGGGGAACGTGCTGGTGGATGCGGTGTTCGACCGAATGAGCGTGATGTCGGCTTCGCAGCTGCGACAGTTGGCCGGGCTGCTACCGCAAGCGGAGGGAGGCAAGAGCAACCCGCCGTCGTTGCCCACGTATCTTCCTTCCACGAAGCGAAATTCTGGCGGGAATTCCGACAGTCGTTTCGAGCGGAATCTGGGGAAGAACACGACGCGGTACATTCTGGGTCCGGTGACGCTGGATCGGATCGGATCTCCGCTGGCGTCTGCGATGGTGGATTTCAAATCGGGCGCGGAAGTAGTGATGGGTAAGTATGCGGTGAACGCGGGCGATGCCACGCTGATGCTGATCGAATATCCGACGCCGCAGATTGCGGCAGAACGGCTGCGGCAGATTGAGGCCTCGCACCAAATCGCGCAGCAGCAGCCGGGGGTGGCTGCCATACTTGATGTGGGGCCGTTCTTCGATAGCCGCACCGGTCCGATCATAGTGATCGCAGCCGGCCCACTTTCAAGAAGCGAAGCGCGATCGCTGATGTCGTCGATCAGCTACGAAGCCGATGTCACGTGGAACGAAAACACTTACGTAAGCAACAAAGACAATCTGGCAAACTTTTTGTTCAACGCGATTGTTCTCTGCGGAATTGTGGTTGGCCTGGCGCTGGTTGCCGGCATCGCTTTTGGCGGTTTGCGAGTGCTCGTAAAACGGTTTTTTCCCGACTCCGTGTTCGATCGCCGGGAAGCCATGGAAATCATCTCCCTGCACCTGGAAGACACTCCCCGGAGGGTGCCTCGGGAGCGGTAAGTGACTCAATCGAATGTCGTTAGCTTCGAAAAGCAACGATTTAGTGCGATTTTGGGCCGGTTTGCTGACTTGTGGACGTATTGCATAAGTTATTGAAAATAAGACTATTTAAGTCACAAATTTTGCTTGACACTGTGCTTTTAAGACTCATAAGATTCCCGCAGAAAGTTTTGATGGATAAAACCTCCGTTGGAACTATTCTCCCTTGAAAGAAAAGGCCGCCCAAGTTGCCGGGTGGCCTTTTCGTTTTAGGGGCAGTTCTCAGTTCCCGGTTCTCAGTTCTCAGTG